>Ga0209581_1001227_pt1 | contig 32230 bp, 31 predicted proteins | sample Coa_R2_FD_187160 | JGI IMG/M metagenome (GOLD analysis project Ga0209581, IMG submission 187160) | Surface soil microbial communities from Centralia Pennsylvania, which are recovering from an underground coalmine fire - Coalmine... | ecosystem: Environmental > Terrestrial > Soil > Unclassified ...
CGTGGCTGTAGAAGCGCGCGCCCTCGACGGGAATTTCCTGCATGCGAATGAACTCGTGCAAATGGTTGCGCAGTTCGGCGCTGGTGTGGGAGGACATGCTGCCGCAGATCCCCACGGAGAGATGATCGCAGCGCGGGAACGACCAGATGTAACCATCGAACTGCGCAAGAAACTGAATGACGATGGTCTCCGCCATCTGCGGGACGAAATAACCCTGAGTCATTTCGAGTTCATCGCGTTCGAGGGCGCGAGTTTCCGGAAGGAGCTGGCTGCGCGCGCCGGCGGCGACGACGAGAAAATCGGTGGGGCGCCATTTACCGTCAATGCAAACTCGCGGCTTTTCAGAAGCGGTGTCCACGGCGACGACGTGCGAACGCTGCACCGCGCACCCGGCGGCGCGAGCGCGGTCGAGCAGGAGGCCATTCAAGACTTTGCGGGAGTAGATGAGAATGGGATGGGTCATTTCAAGCGTTGCGCGCTGGCCATTGCTCGCGATGAGCTCGACGGAGCGAATGAGCTTTTTCGGATGAGAATTTTCGAGGAGGAAGGGAAAGCGCTCGACCGCCTTGTGGGTGAGGCCGCCGCCGCAGGGCTTTTCCCACGCCAGGTGTTCGTCAAAGATGGTGACGCGGTGGCCTGCGCGGGCGAGCTGCTCGCCGCACATCGCGCCGGACGGTCCTCCGCCAACAATCGTAATTTCCATCATTCCGTTTTCCCGATGGTGCCGGATTCCGTTCGGGCCGTGGAAGTCCTCAGGCGACAGGGAAGATCGCCAGTGCCAACCCGGCGAAAAGTATAGCACCGAATACGGCGGCAGCAGGGAGGGAGCGCGTGCGGCGGTACACAAAGTACACAGCGAGCCTTTGCAGGACAAGGAAGATTGCAAAGTAGGCGGCGAGCAGGACGAGCAGAACCTCTCCCGAGCGGAAGTAGAAAAGGCCGGCGGTCATCACAAGCCAGGCAATAACCCAAAGGGCCAGGGGACGAAGAAATCTTTGCCAGCGAGGCAGTGCTCCGGGTGGGCCGGAGAGAAGCTCCACGGCAAGATGCCACGGCAAGACGGCAAGAAACACCGCGGGGAAGCGCAGCCAGCGAAGGAGGGTGAGCCAGGCTTCGTAGAACGTGAGGTCCAGCCAGCCGGTGAAAAGAAGAAGCAAGGCGATTGCAGCGACGGACGCGGCGACGATTGGTTTCCAGGCTACGGACAGGACGCTGTGGATTTTTCGCCAGTTCCAGAGCAGAAGAACAATGCCGACGATGAGGAGGAAGCTCGCGAGGTAATCTCCTTGAAAAATTTTCAGGAAACGCAACGGAACGCCGAGGCGGAGTACGCCCACGGAGAGCAAGGATACGATTGCCACCAGGATCAGAGGGTTCCAAATTCCAGCTGGATTTGGCGGAGCGAGTGCGGGCAACTCCTCGGGAAGGTCAGTGATTTCCGCGAGAAAGGGAACGACGAGAACGCAGAGTCCGGCCATGCCGAGAACCACCCCATAGAGGGACGCATGACTCGGAAGAAGAGCCTCGGAACGGAGGCCAAGATGCTGCGCGATCCACTGCTGGGATTCGCGGAGGGCGCGGGAATCGAAAATCAGGCTGACGTGAGTGGCGGCGGGAATCAGACGGTATGCGCTAGTGGCGTCCGGCTGGGATTGGAGAAGGTCGGCGGCGGAATCGCGCATGGAAGCGGGTTCCCAGGCGCCGCTGAGGATCAGGGAATGCGGCGGCAAAGAAGTGGAATTGTGGAAGAGCAGCATCTCCGGCGAAGCGCCGTGACCCGGGCGGGTGGGGGCGGGAGAAACGGCAATCACGCCCGCGAGCGGGATGCGCGAAGCGACGCGCAGGGCGATGGCGCCGCCCATGGAATGGCCCGCGAGAAAGGTGCGCTGCGGAACGATGGCAGTGCGGTCGATCAGTTCGTGCACGAGCGATTCGGCGCAGGATTCAGCGCGCTGCGGGGTGAAGGGGCCGGGCGTTCGGCCGTGGCCCGGAAGATCGGGCACGAAGACACGCAGATTCTCGCCGGCGAAGCCTTCGGCGAGGTACCACATGATGCGCTTGTTGGCGGAAAGGCCGTGCAGAAGGACGACGTAGCCTTGCGGCTCGCCGGAAACGGGTTCGACCACGTCCACGCGCATGCCGCAGCCGCCCGCGCTGGCGATGACGGTCTTGGCGCGGTACGGCTCGGCGAGAAGAAGGAGAATTCCCGCGAGGAGGAGCATTCCGCCCGCGAGCGCAAAACGCAATTTTCTTCCGGCCGTCAAGCGGAGGGCCGCCCGGCGGGATGCGCCCGGCGCGCGTGATAAACTAAGCTTTGGTAGCCGACCATTCCGGTTGTGCCTGCCCGCATGGAGAATCCTTGCATCCCAGAATTCTGACCCTGGACGAAGCGATTCTGCAGTTTGGCCGCGAGAAACGCAATGGGCGGCGGGTGGTCTTCACGAACGGCTGCTTCGACCTGCTGCATCCCGGGCACATTCAGAGTCTGGAGCAGGCGCGGGCGCTTGGAGACGTATTAATTGTGGGCGTGAACGGCGACGCGAGTGTGCGGGAACTGAAAGGGGCGGGCCGGCCGATCCAGCCGGAAGGGGAGCGGGCGGAAATCCTGGCCGCGCTCGAATGCGTGGACGCGGTGGTCATCTTTCACGAACCCACGCCGCGGGAAGTGATCGCGCGGCTCCTGCCGGACGTGCTTGTCAAAGGCGGAGACTGGCCCGCAGATCAGATTGTCGGCAGGGCAGAAGTGGAAGCGGCGGGCGGGCGCGTGGTGCTCGCGCCGGTGATCCCCGGCTATTCCACAACGAAGATCTTGGAGAAGATTCGGGGGAGTGGTTCGGGGGCACGCGAAAGGACGCGGGATGAAGTGCAAGACGAGTGAAGCCGGATCCATGGGGCTGCGCTGAACGCACGATCAAGCCACCATCCCTTGCGGCGCGACGCCGTCCGCTTCTTCTTTGGAGCCAAGGGCGCGCGCAAGGAAAAGCGGAGTCGCTCGGCCGGGATGATGCTCCAGGAAGAAACGCGCAAAGAATCTTGATCCAACATTCATGATCCTGCCTGTGGTCAGAGAACGCCTGGAAGCTTTGCTGCGCCAGCCTGCGCTGGAGGGCGCTCTGGCGGAGTTGCGTTCCGGCGGCAATCAAGTGGAGATTTCCGGCCTGCAGGACGTCGCGAAGGCGCTGCTTGCGTCGTACTTCGTGCACGAATTGCGGCGGCCCGCGTTTCTGATCACGGATTCCAACCGGCGCGCGGAGGCGATCGCAGAGACGGTGAATTTCTTCTCCGGAATTTTTCCAGGTGCGATGGGCGGCGTCGCGGTGCTGCCCGCTTTTGACAGCTTGCCGTGGGAATCGCGGAGCCCGCACGCGGACATTCTCGAGCGGCGCGCCGCCACGTTGTACCGTCTGGGGGCGGGGCAGACGTCGCTGGCGATTGCACCGGTGGCGAGCGCGCTGTGGAGATACCGCGACCGAACCAGCTACCTGGAATTGGCGCGACTACTCAAGCCGGATGCGGAGGTGGGGCTCGAAGGACTGGTCGCGCACCTGGGCGCGGTGGGCTACGTACGGGCGGAGATGGTCGAGCTGCCCGGGCAGTTCGCGGTGCGCGGGGGAATCGTGGACGTGTTTTCGCCGGAAGCGCCGCGTCCGGTGCGCATCGAGCTGCTGGGAGACACGGTCGAGTCCATCCGCGAATTTGATCCGCGCACGCAGCGGTCGATCGCACCGGTGGTGCGCACGCTGCTGCTGCCGCTCACGGAATGGGCGGTTCCCCGCGAATCGGGTGAGGTCTGGAATTTACCGGCGTACTGGGGACCGAAGCAAGAGGCGGGGCGAAACGCGTTGTTTGAACTGACAAGCAGCTCTTTGCAGCCGCTGGTGTTCCTGGATGAAGCACAGAAAGTGCGAATGGCGCTGCGACAGGCGGAGGAGAAAGCGACGGAATCCTACGAACGCAACGGCCGGGCGGATGCTCCGGCGGCGAGCCAGTTTTTCTGGGCGGAGGAGGAATTCGACGCCGCGCTGGCCAAAGCTTCCCGGATCGACCTCGAACAACTTTCGCTTGCGGCGGAAGCCGCGTCCCGCTTCGAGCTTTCCACGCGGCCAAGCACGCGATTTCATGGCGACGTGGTGGCGTGCATGGGCGACATCAAGTCGCAGCTCGCGGACGGCGGAACGGTGTATCTGACGGCGGCTAGCACAGGCGAACTGGAGCGGCTCGCGGACATCTGCCGGGAGTACGAAGTGGGGTACGTTCTCGGCGAATCGGAGGAGGCAGCGGCGGGCTTCACGGCGGAGAGCGCGCAGGAATCGGCGGGGCTTGTGCTGATGCGGGCGCCGTTCGCGGCGGGGGCGGCGTTTCCTGGAGCAAAGGTGACGCTGTTCGGCAACGCGGACCTTTTCGACGTGGCTCCGGCGATCGAAAGGCCGAGCCGCAAGATTCGCACGTCCGGCTTCTTTAGCGACTTCGCTGAACTGAAGCCTGGGGACTTCGTGGTGCACGTGGATCACGGGATCGGGCAGTTCGAGGGATTGCGGCAGATCGAATCGGACGGACGGCGGGGCGAGTTCATGCTGCTGCGTTACGCGGAAGACGCGCGGCTCTACGTGCCGCTGGAGCGGATGGATTTGGTGCAAAGTTACCGCGCGGTGGAAGGGGCACATCCGCAGCTCGACAAACTGGGAGGAACGGCGTGGACGGCGCGCAAGGCGCGCGTACGCAAATCGCTCGAGGACATGGCCGACAAGCTGTTGGCGCTTTACGCAGCGCGCAAGACGGCGGAAGGTTTTGCGCTTTCGCCGGACGGCAACTGGCAGCGGGAATTCGAGGACGCGTTCGAGTACGAGGAAACGGCGGACCAGGACGCGGCGATCAAGGAAGTGAAGCGCGACCTGGAACGCGCCACGCCGATGGACCGGCTGCTCTGCGGAGACGTGGGCTACGGAAAAACGGAAGTGGCGATGCGAGCGGCGTTCAAAGCGGTGATTGACGGCAAGCAGGTGGCGCTGCTTGCTCCGACGACGGTGCTGGCGTTCCAGCACTTTGAGACATTCAAGCGGCGCTTTGCGGCGTTTCCCGCAAAGATAGAGATGCTCAGCCGATTCCGCACACCCGCCGAGCAAAAGAGAATTCTGGCGGAGCTCGAGGCGGGGAAGGTGGACATTGTCATCGGGACGCACCGGCTGCTTTCGAAGGACGTGCGTTTCCACGACCTGGGGCTGCTGATTGTGGATGAAGAGCAGCGATTTGGCGTCGCGCACAAAGAGCGATTAAAGGAGATGCGGAAGAACGTGCACGCGCTGGCGCTTTCGGCGACGCCGATTCCGCGCACGCTGCACATGTCGCTTGTGGGTTTGCGAGACATGTCCGTAATCGAAACTCCGCCGCGCGACCGGCTGGCGATTCAGACCTCGGTCGTCCCGTTCAGCGAGCAGCTTGTGAAAAGCGCAATCGAAACGGAGCTGCAGCGCGAGGGGCAGGTCTATTTCATTCACAACCGCGTGGAGTCGATCTATTCGCTGGCCTCGCTTGTGGCGAAACTCGTGCCGAAAGCGCGGGTCGTGATCGGGCACGGGCAGATGAGCGAAAAAGAGCTGGAAAGCGTGATGCTGAAGTTCATCCGAGACGAGGCGGACGTGCTTGTGGCGACGACGATTGTGGAGAACGGACTGGATATTCCGAGGGCCAACACCATCATTATCAATCGGGCGGACCGGTTTGGGCTGGCGGAGCTTTATCAGCTTCGGGGACGGGTGGGGCGCTCTAACCAGCGTGCGTACGCGTATCTGCTGGTGCCGCCGGAGACGGTGCTTTCGGAGGTGGCGCGCAAGCGGCTTGCGGCGATGAAAGAATTCAGCGAACTCGGGTCGGGATTTCGCATTGCGGCGCTGGACCTGGAGTTGCGGGGCGCGGGCAACCTGCTGGGACGGCAACAGCACGGGCACATCGAAGCGGTCGGTTTCGATCTGTACACGCAGATGCTGGAGCGCGCCGTTTCCAGGCTGAAGGGCGAAGAGGCCGCGCCGGAGCTGCGCACGACGCTGTGCCTCGGGTTGGACGTGCGCATCCCACAGGATTACATCCCGAGCGAGAATTTGCGGCTGCGGACGTACAAGCGAATCTCATCGGTTGCGAGCGCAGAGGAGCGGCAGGACATTTCGCGCGAGCTGGCGGACCGCTTCGGACCTCCGCCACCTTCGGTGGAAAACCTTTTGGACTACGCGGTGCTCAAATCCATGTGCGAGCGGCTGCGGATTTCCGCGGTGGAGCGGCAGGGCAGCCGGATTGCGGTGCGGTTCCATCCGGAAACGCCACTGGACCCGGCGGCGCTGGTGAAGGTGGTGCGGTCGAGGCAGGGCATCAAGCTCGATCCGGGCGGGATTTTGTGGATGGAGCTGGACCGCGGCGAGCCGGTCGTCGGCGCGCTGAGAAACGTATTGCTCGGGCTGGAGGCCGGAGCTAAACTCAATTAGCGAGGAAATTCATGCGAAAAATCGCATTATTTGCGGCGTTTGCGTTCGCGTTGCCGATGGCCGCGCAGCAGCCGCAGGACAAACCGGCGCCGCAGCCGACGATGGAAGCTCCGCCGGTGGCGCCGGAAGCGGAAAAGCCCGCGGCGCAACCTAAAGCGAAGCCGAAGGGCGTGGCCGCGCCCGTCAGCCCGGAGAGCGGCAGGGTGGTGGAAGAGATTATTGCCCGGGTGAACAACGAGATCATTACGAAGTCGGATTACAATCGCGAACTCGCCAGCGCGGAAGAGGACGCAAAGGCGGAATGCCAGGGGCGGTGCACGCCGCAACAACTGCAAGCGAACATCGAAGACCGAAAGAAGAACGCACTGCGCGACCTGATCGACCAGTCCCTGCTGGTGCAGCGGGGCAAGGACATGGGGATCAGCGTGGAGACGGACGTCATCAAGCAACTGGACCAGATCCGGCAGCAGAACAATCTGGCGAGCATGGAGGATCTGGAGAAGGCGGTTACGGGGCAGGGGCTGAACTGGGAAGACTTCAAGAACAACATCCGCAACAAGCTGATCGTGCAGAAAGTGGTGGGGCAAGAGGTCGGGCAGCACATCGTTATCGGGCACGACGACGTGGTGAAGTATTACAACGAGCACAAGGCGGATTTCGTGAGGCCGGAGCAGGTGGCGCTGCGCGAAATCCAGGTCAACACCGAAGGGAAGAAGGAGTCGGAGATTCCCGAGCTCAAGAAGAAGGCTGAAACGGCGCTGCAGCGGGTGAAGAACGGCGAAGATTTCGGGGAGATCGCGAAGCGGTATTCGGACGGGCCGACCGCGAAGCAGGGCGGTTACCTCGGGATGTACAAACGGGGCGAGCTGGCGAAATCGCTTGAAGATCTCGTGTTCAAGATGAAACGAAACGATCTGACGGACGTGGTCGAGACAAAGCAGGGGTTTCTGATTCTGCAGGTGCTCGAACATTACGACGAAGGCCAACAGCCGGTGGACAAGGTCGAAAACGAGATCATGAACACGCTGTACAACGAGCGGATGCAGCCCGCGCTGCGCGAATACCTGAAAACGCTGCGCGAGCAGAGTTATGTGGTAATCAAGCCGGAGTTCGCGGAGATTGCGGGCGGCGGAAACAGCGAGATTCAAGAAGTGAACGCGACGCCGGAGGCCACGAAGCAGAAGAAAGGCCGCAAGAAATTCCTCCTGTTCGGCAAGCGGTCGTCCTCGAAATGAAGCCTGTTTTCGTCAGCGATCTGGCGGGCGATACCACAGTCACTACGTTCTTCCTCGTATTGGAAAAGGAGATCCGCAGCACGCGGGAAGGGAAGCCCTATCTGCGGCTGGAACTCGGGGACAAGACCGGCGCGATCGAAGCGCGGATGTGGGACCAGTTCGAGGCGGCGGCGCGGGAGATCGGGCGGGACGATTTTGTGAAGGTACAGGCGCGCGTCGATGTGTACCGCACCAAGCTGCAGCTTGCGATTCAGCAGATCCGCAAAGCCAAGCCCGAGGAGATTGAGCTGGCGGATTTTCTGGTGCACACGAAGGAAGACGTCGAAAAGCTGTACGCGAGCCTGGTTGCGAATGCGGAGTCGATCCGGAATCCGTGGCTGCAGAAGCTGGCGAAGGCGATCGTGACGGACCCTTCGATCGCGCCGCGATACAAGCGCGCGCCCGCGGCGAAGGTGATGCATCACGCGTATCTCGGCGGCTTGCTTGAACACGTGATTAGCTTGTGCGGGCTGGCCAAGCGGGCGGCGGAGCATTATCCGGAACTGAATTTGGATCTGTTGCTGACGGCGGCGATTCTGCACGACGTGGGGAAGCTGGATGAGCTGTGCTACGAGCGAGCGATCAGCTACACGGTCGAAGGGCAGTTGCTCGGGCACATTGTGATGGAAACGGAGACCGTATCACGGGCGATGGACGCAATCGCGGGGTTTCCTCCGGCGCTGAAGACCGTGGTTCTGCACTTATTGATCAGCCATCACGGGCAATATGAATTCGGGTCGCCGAAATTGCCGATGATTCGCGAGGCGCTGGTCTTTCATTTTCTGGATGATTTGGATTCGAAGCTGGCCGCGGTGCGAACGGCGCTGGCCGCCGAGTCCGGGGAGGAAGAATGGTCCGCGTTCAGCGGCGCGCTGCAGCGCAGATTCCTCAAGCTGGATCGTTTTCTGGAGCGCGCGAATACCGCGGCGGAAAAAGCCAAGCAGGGTTGACGGCTTGGAACGCGGCGGAATTGCGTGTTTGCTCTTTGGCGGACCGCGATAAACTGAGCGAAGCGGGCCATTCAGCAAATCATGTCCTTTTGGCCCAGGCCTCTTGTAACTGAAAACTGAGAAGTGAAGACTCGAGCCATGATCCCCGGTTCTTTCCATGTGCGAAACGTGGCCATACGGCCGGCCACGGTGCTTGCGCCGATGGCGGGCGTGACAGACACGCTGTTCCGCCGCGTGATTCGCGGTCTGGGCGGCTGCGGGCTGCTGATGACGGAGTTCACCAGCTCCGAGGGGATTACGCGCAGCGCGAGAAAGACGCTGCGGTATTTGTATTTCCAGGAGGACGAGCGACCCATCACGGCGCAGCTCTTCGGGGCGAATCCCGCGGTCATGGCGGACGCGGCGCGGATGGTCGAGGACCTAGGGTTCGACGCGGTGGACATCAACCTCGGATGCCCAGCCAAGAAGGTGGTGAAGTGCGGAGGCTCGGGGCTGCTGCGGGACTTGCCGCTGCTCGAAGTGATTCTTCGCGGGGTGCGCGCGGCGGTGCGCATTCCCCTGACCATCAAGCTGCGCGCGGGGTGGGACGAAAATTCGATCGTGGCGGTGGACGTCGCCAGGCTCGCGGAGGACGTGGGGGTGGAAGCGGTGGCCGTTCATCCGCGGACGCGCGTACAGGGCTACACCGGCGCGGCGGACTGGAAAATCATTGCGGCGGTTAAGCAGGCGGTGAAGATTCCGGTGATTGGAAACGGAGACATCAACTCGCCGGAAGACGCCGCGCGGATGGTAATGGAGACAGGGTGCGATGCGGTGATGATCGGACGAGCGGCGGCCACGAATCCGTGGATTTTTGCTCAAATGGCGGAATACCGCGAAAAAGGGAGGTATTTCGTACCGACGGACCTGGACCGGTACCGTTTACTCTCTGGCTACTACGCCCAAATTACAGGTGCCAACCTGCCCGATGGTGTAGGCAAAATGAAGCAGTTCGCCTGCTGGTTTACCCATGGCGTGGGGAACGGCGGCGAACTTCGCCGAAACGTGCACGCGGCGCGAACCGCCCAGGAAGTGCTCGACGCGGTCGAGCGATTCTTCACGCGTGCGACAGTCGATGGAGCCCGCGGCCCAGAGCAGGCTCCAAGGGAGGACCCGGCCCATGGTCAACGCCCTCGTCTCGAAGCAGAGGTCCGAACGTAGAGTCTCTGTCCGGCTGCCTATGCAGGTCAGCGGGCGCGACCGGCGCGGGGTCATCTTTACCGAGGAAACTTCGAGCGAAAATCTTTGCCGCAACGGGGCGGCATTCGTGACGCGTTTCGACGTCGCGGTGGGCACAGACCTCGAAATTCGCATTCCTCTTTCACATCAGGCCATGCGGCGTACGGACGTGGACTTTGCGACGCGAGGGCGGGTCGTCCACGTCGGCGATGCTCAATGGGACGGGGAGCGACTTGTGGGCGTTCGGTTCACAGGACCGCGGTTCCAGAAGATGTTCCGCTCGGAATCGGCTGCATAGCGGTTGGATCTTTTTCTCCGAAAGCAAACCTTAAACGAGGGTACAGGGCAAGTCCTAGTTCGGCGGCTTGGTGGTATCGGCTTCTTCCAGTAACTGATTGTAGGCGGCCCTGCGGGTGAGACCCCGTTCCTTGGCGGCCAATTTCAAAGCTTCCTTGCGGTCGAGTTTGGCCTGGCGAATGAGTTCGTCCACGCGCTCGGCAAGGCTTTGCGAAGTATCCGCAGGCTTGCTGGTGTTGGCTTCCGGCGGGCCGACGAGAAGGGTAATTTCGCCGCGGGCGGGCCGTTCCTCCAGTGAAGCGGCAAGATCGGAGAGCTTTCCGCGACGAAACTCTTCATGGAGTTTGGTCACTTCGCGAGCCAAACAAGCCGGGCGGTCGCCGAGGATTTCGAGCGCGTCGGCGAGGCATTCGTCCAGGCGATGCGGCGCTTCGTAAAGGATGATGGTGCGCTCTTCGATGCGCAGGCGCTCGAGAGCGCGGCGGCGTTCTCCGCTGCGGGCGGGGAGAAAGCCGGCAAAGAGAAATTCCTCGTTGGGCAGGCCGGACGCGGAAAGCGCGGCCAGAAGAGCGGAAGGGCCAGGGACAGGGACAACGGGGATGTGGTGCCGCAGGCAGAGGGTCACGAGGCGGTAACCTGGATCGCTGACAAGGGGCATTCCGGCGTCGCTGACGAGCGCGATCTGCTGCCCTTGCTCCATGGCCACGACCAGTTCCGGGGCGCGAGTCATCTCGTTGTGTTCGTGATAGCTGACCAGCGGCTTGTGGATGTCGAAATGGGTCAGAAGTTTTTGCGTGTGGCGCGTGTCCTCGCAGGCGATCTGATCGACCTCACGCAAGATACGCAATGCGCGAAGCGTGATGTCCTCCAGGTTTCCGATGGGCGTGGCGACTAGATAGAGGCAGCCGCTGCGCTCCGCCGCTTTTGGATCACCGGGCATGCCTTGAGTCTAGCATGCTGAGGCACGCCGAAAGTCCTCAGGTCTCGATTCTTCCCCGTCACTCCTAGGGAATTTCTGCAGGCTGGAACTACATTCTGCGTTACTATCCCGTTGACACTGTGTAAGGACGGTGCCCATGAGAAGTCGCCGCCGAGCGATGCGATCGCTATTCTTGCCTATGCTTGCTTGTTCCTTGCTTAGTGCTTTGCCGACTGAAGCACAGGCACCTCCTTCCTCCAAGGCGACGGCGGAAAATTACGCCGGCGAGCCTTACGTTGATCGAAAAGGCTCGGTGAGGGCAAGCGCTCGTTATTCCGACGAACGGGCCTGCAACACTCGTGACCACACCCGCCGACGGGCCGTTCTTGAATACAGAAAAGTTCAAAATGGATGCGACGATCGACTACAAAGGGACACTCGACGGAAAGGTCCACCTGGAGGACCGAGATGATACCGAGGTATTACTTCGGCTCGCCTATCGCAATACTCCGCAGAATAGCTGGACCGAACTCACTCAGGGTGTTGTGGCGCGCATGGGGTTCGGCGGCACAGTGAGCAATGTCGCCTCCGCGGAGCCGGAAAAAGCCGATGGCCCCTTCTGGATAACCTACGATTATCATCGGAAAGACTATCCCGACTGGGAAAATCATCGCATCACTCTTCCGTTTCCGCCGTTATTCTTGCCGGAGCTGAACGACGCGCAGAAGAAATCCAAGGACCCTCTGCCGCTGGGGTCTCCCCAGGATATCGTTTACGAGACGTCGCTGAAGCTTCCGGAGGGAGTGTTGCCCGTGCCATTGCTGGAGAAAGCGGCCGGAGACGATCCAGACAATCAGGAAATTGCGTATGCCTTGGGAGCCGCGTATGCGAGGACGGACAACGCAGAAAAGGCGGCGGAGCAATTCAAGAAGCTGCTGTCCGGCAAGCCCACCGCGACGATGCTGAATGGCGCCGCCTACGAGCTGAGCAATGCGAATGTCAGGCTTGACGATGCGCTGGATTATGCCTCCCGCGCGGTGGCGCAGACATCCGAGGAAACGATGAACGTGAGGTTGATTTCGGCCGTTACCGCAGACTATTTGCGCATGAAAGATCTGGCAGCAGAATGGGACACGGTCGGTTGGATCAAGTTCCGAAAGGGAGATGCCGCCGGGGCGGAAAAGTATATCCGTGCCGCGTGGATGCTTTGGCAGCACGCCTTGATTGGCGAGCATCTTGCCGAGGTTTATGAAAAGCTTGGGAGAAAGCGCGAGGCGGATCATCTTTGCACGCTTGCGCTGGCGGCACCCGGCAAGGACGATGAACCGTTCCTTCGAGGGAAGCTCGAGGAAATGCAGAAGCGGCTGGGTGTCACGAAGCCCGAAAACCGTACCGTGAGCGCACGAGGGTATCACCCGCCTCCGTTCCTGGGAGGAATCGAACTTTCCGAAATGCGCGCCGTGAAAGTGCGGCGAATCATTACAATTTCCAAGGGTGCGAAGAGCGCAATCTTTGCGGTCGCGATTGAAAACGGCAAGAGCAGGGCGGAAGCGCGATTTGTCAGCGGCGACAAGGACTTGGAGGTTGAGGAGGACAGCCTGGTGCGAACCAATTTCGGCGCTCTGTTTCCCGACGAGGTGCCGGCGAAGATTCTGCGCGCGGGTTGGCTGAGCTGCTCCAAGTATTCCAGTGAGTGCACGATGGTTTTCTTCCAGGCGGATGACAGTGCAAGTTTCGTGATGGCCACCCCAAAGCCGGATTGAAGCGCTCTTGGGTGTGGCATTGGTTCTCATTCTTGATGCCGCGTTCGCTGTAGGCCGGGGCGCACCGATGCGCATGGTATAATGTGGTTTTCGAATTAGTTTGGGAGGAAGGGCAGTGCCTCTGTACGAGTACAAATGCCTGAAGTGTGGACGGCGGACGGAAAAAATTGAGTCCGTCTCGGGGCCGCATTTGAAGAAGTGTCCGCAGTGCGGCGGCAAGGTGGAGCAGGTGCTCGCGCCACCGGCGATTCAGTTCAAGGGGTCCGGCTGGTATGTGACTGATTACGCGCGCAAAGGAAAAGCCCGGGGCGACGGTTTAGCGGAAAAGGCGAGCGATACAGCGGAGTCTAAGGATACGGCGAAGAAGGAATCCGCGGCGAAAGAGTCAGTTGCGAAGGATTCCGGCAGCAAGGAAAAGAAAGCCGGGAAGAAAAAGGATTGATTCTTGGGACGGCTGCGCGCTAGAAACGGCGCGTTCGCTAGAGCTTGAGAGATTTCAAGTACTCGCGAAAGGCCGCGCCAAATTCCTTGTTCTGCAGCGCCAATTCGACGGTGGCTTTCAGGAAGCCCAGCTTGTCTCCCGCGTCGTAGGACACGCCCTCGTAGATATAGGCCCACAAGCCTTGTTCGCGCGCCAGGATGCGCATTGCGTCGGTGAGCTGAATTTCGTTGCCGGCACCCGGCGGCGTGCGCTCGAGGCAGTTGAAAATGGCTGACGGGAGAACGTAGCGTCCGGTGATTGCCAGGTTCGAAGGCGCCTTTTCTGGTTTCGGCTTTTCTACCAGATCCCGGATCCTCAGCAGTCTTTCCCCAAATGGGGCCTGGGGCGCCGGCTCGACGTCAACGATGCCGTAAAGATGCGTTTTCTCGCGCGGGACTTCTTCGACGGCAATGGCGCCGACACCGGTGGCTTCGTAAACCTGGATTAATTGCTTCGTGGCTGGATTTTCGCCTGGAATCAGCACGTCGCCCAGGAGGACTGCGAAGGGCTCGTCGCCGACGAGGTCTTTTGCCACGAGGACCGCATGGCCGAGGCCGAGCGGTTCTTTCTGCCGCGTATAGCTGACCTGGACCATTTCGCTGATGTCGCGAACCATCCTGGCCTGGTCCTGCTTGCCTTTTTCTTCGAGGAAGCGTTCCAGCGTCGGGTTGTAATCGAAATGGTCCTCGATGGAGTATTTGCCTTTGCCGGTGACGATGATGATGTGCTCGATGCCGCTGGCGACGCATTCTTCGACCACGTATTGAATCTGCGGCTTGTCCACAACGTTGAGCATTTCCTTCGGCTGCGCCTTGGTCGCGGGAAGAAAGCGAGTGCCCATTCCAGCCGCGGGCAGAACGGCTTTGCGGACCTTTTTCACCGGCCCATTATGGCCGGGATTGACAGCTTGGGTTGTCATGGGCTTAGGTTGAAAGAGACTCCGCGAATTTACAACCGCTTTTTGGCGCGCCGTTTCCTGGGGCAGGGCGGTTTGCTTGAAGCAGCATGCTACGATAGAAGCGTCGTTATCGAAAAACAGAGGCTGAAGGAAATGAGCGTCCGAATTCTGGGGATCGAGTCCTCGTGCGACGAAACGGCCGCGGCCGTGGTTGCCGACGGCCGTGAAATCCTGTCGAGCGTGGTCGCTTCGCAGTTCGACATTCACCGGAAGTATGGCGGAATCGTCCCGGAGCTCGCCTCGCGCGAACACTTGCGGCAGATTGTCCCCGTGGTGCGCGAGGCGCTGGAGCACGCCGGACTCCAATTGCAGGAAGTGGATGCCATCGGCGTGACGCAAGGCCCGGGGCTGGTCGGGTCGCTGCTCGTGGGAATCACGTATGGCAAGACGCTGGCATCGGCGCTCGGCAAGCCGCTTGTGCCGGTGAATCACCTCGAAGGGCACGTGCACGCGGTTTTCCTCGAAGCGCACAAATCGGGGCAAACGCCTGCGGTGCCGGCCGTGTGCCTGATCGTCTCGGGCGGGCACACGATTTTGTATGAAGTGAAGCTGGAGTCCGAGGAGCAGGTTACGGGAAACGGCGCCGCTGCTCGATTCGCGTATCGCAAATTGGGTCAGACACGCGATGACGCGGCCGGTGAAGCGTATGACAAGGTGGCAAAACTGCTGGGGCTGGGCTATCCGGGCGGCCCGATCCTCGACCGGCTGGCGGCAGTCGCGAAGGACGCTCCCGCGCCGATGCATTTCGGGCACATCAAAATCCGCGGGAATCCCTATGATTTCAGCTTCAGCGGCTTGAAGACCGCCGTGCTGTACCACGTCCGGGAACATTCGGAATACGCGCCGGAAATCCGCGCGCGGGAAGTAGCCATCGAGCGCGGCGAACGAAAATTCGAGCAGCTTCTTCCGATGTGCAGCCCGGCGACGCTCGGTCTTGTGCGCGAATTCCAGAACGCGGTGGTGCGGGACCTGGTGGAACGCACGCTTTCCGCCGCGCAGGAACTGCGCTCGGCGAGCATCATTGTTTCCGGCGGAGTTGCCGCAAACAGTCAGCTGAGGGCCACGTTCGAAGAGCGCGCGCGGCACGCCGGCATGCCGGTATATTTCCCGAGCCGGGCGCTTTCCACGGACAACGCCGCCATGATCGCCGCGGCAGCGTATCCGCGTTTCCGGGCAGAGCAGTTCGCAGACCTTTCCCTGAACGCATCGGCGACTCTGCCCCTGTAACGAGGGCGCCGTCTTGCGGCGAATCTTCGAGTTCCAATCGCAGCTTTTGGCGAGTCTTTCCGAGTTGATTTGGATTTCGCGCATTGCAACGCAAAGGCAAGCGGCGTATCTTTTTCGAGGGGAGGATTTTCGAGATGAGATTGTTCCGGTTGAGCTCCGCAAAGCTGCTCGGAGGAGTTGTTTTTCTTGCGGCATGCAGCGTGCCGCTTGTCGCGAATGGACCGGAGGTTCCCCAGGTCGATGCGCAAATCGGCCCATGCAAGGCGGATTTCATCGTCAAGGACGGAGCGGGCAAGCCAATTTACAATGCCAAGATCAGCGCGCTGATTCGATACGGTTTTTTCAGTATGCGAAAGACGGAGGTCGAAGTCGGCACGAATAGTGACGGAAAGGCGCGCGTGGTTGGTCTTCCGGAATCCACCAAGAAGCCGCTTGAGTTCGTCATCAAGAGCGGCACCGTTTCCCATACGGTGACCGACGATCCTTCGGCGACGTGCAGCGCCGCCTACGACGTCACACTTTCCGTGCATTGAGCCTGGAACCGGAGACGCCGAGCCGGCTTGCGTTATAATCGCGCGGCCATGGTCACTTCTACGGCTGGCGGCGCGCAATTTCAGTATGCGAGCGATCGCTCGCTCCTGATCTATTTTGGCCGAGAAATCAAGCCGCGCGCTCACGAGGAACTCAGGAAGCTCCTTTGCCTGCTCGAACGGGAGCCCATTGTAGGCGTTTGCAATCTTCATCCCGCGTATTGTTCGCTGCTGGTCAAGTTCGATCCGCTGCGACTGCGCCATGAGCAACTGGAAGCGCTACTGCGGGAGTATCTGAGCCGTCTCGGAACGGTGAACCTCCCGGATGCGAAGCACGTGGAAATCCCGGTTTGCTACGGCGGCGAATTCGGGCCTGACCTGCCAGGCGTTTGCGAGTTGCACGGACTCACGACAGCGCAAGCCATTGAATTACACACTTCTACTGAATATCTCGTGTATTTCCTCGGCTTTGTTCCCGGCTTTGCCTATCTTGGCGAATTGCCGCCTGAACTGGTCACTCCGCGGCTCGATTCTCCGCGCCGGAGCGTGCCGCTGGGCAGCGTCGGCATCGCCGGCAATCAGACTGGAGTGTATCCGTTTGCGACTCCCGGCGGCTGGCGACTGATTGGCCGCACGCCCACGCCGCTGTTTCGGGCCGAGCGCGACGATTTCAGCTTATTGTCGATCGGCGACCGTGTGCGGTTCACCGCCATCTCAGCCGAGCAATTCGCAGAGCTGGAGCGGGCATGACGACGTTGCAGGTGCTGGCCCCCGGACTGCTCACTACGGTTCAGGATTTGGGCCGCGAGGGGTTTGGTCCCCTGGGCGTTTCGCCTTCGGGAGCGGCGGACTCGTTGTCGCTGCGGCTTGGGAATCGGCTTGTTGGCAATCTGGAGGGTGCGGCGGCGCTGGAAATGACGCTGCTGGGGGGCACGTTTCTGTTTTCAGAGAGCGCGGTGATTGCGCTGGCGGGCTCCGATTTTGGTGCCACTCTGGATGATACGCCGGTCGAGCTATACCGCTCCGTCGAAGTGCGCGCGGGCAAGACGCTGCGGCTGGGTCCTACGAAGTCCGGAGCGCGTTGCTACTTGTGCGTTCGGGGCGGTTTCGATGTGGAACTATTTCTGGGAAGCGCTTCGACGCATCTCCTGTGCGGTTTGGGAGGGCACGAGGGAAGGGCATTGCGAAAAGGAGATGTGTTGAAGATTTGGCCGGCATCCGGGACGCACCAAAGACGAAGGATTTCGTCACAAGTCCTTGCGCGATTCGCGCCTCGAAAAATTCTGCGCGTCACTGCGGGGCCGCAAGGCGGATGCTTTGCGCCCGGCGCTTGGGAACTCCTTTTTTCGAGCGCGTATCGCGTTGCGGAAGAATCCAATCGCATGGGGATCCGTCTCCAAGGCCCGGCCATCCCCACGGATTCCGCCGGAGAAATGATTACCGAAGGCGTCTCGCTTGGCGCGATTCAGATTCCGCCCGGAGGTTTGCCCATCATCCCTTTCGTGGAACAGCAAACGACGGGAGGATATCCTAAGATTGCTAACGTGATTTCCGCGGACTTGCCGAGCCTGGGGCAACTTCGACCGCGCGATGAGATCCGCTTTGAACTGGTCGGGGCGGAGGCGGCTCATGCCATGCTTTTGGAGCAGGAGGCATTGCTCGCTTCAGAGGAGATGTTTGTGCCGTGAAGTCGATTGACCTGAATTGCGACATGGGCGAGTTGCCGGAAGCGATTGCGGATGGCACGCAGGAAGCGCTTATGCGGTCGATTACGTCCGTCAACATCGCGTGCGGGGGCCACGCGGGCGACGAGCAAACGATGCGCACGACCATCGAGCAGACGCTGCGTCACAAACTGGCTATCGGCGCGCATCCCGGCTATCCGGACCGCGAGAACTTTGGCCGGCTGGAATTGCGGATGTCTTCGGAGGCTGTATCGGATTTTGTGTTTGAGCAGGTTCGGCATCTCGCGGGGGTTGCTGAATCCCTGGGGGCGCGGCTGACGCATGTCAAGCCACACGGCGCACTCTACAATCAGGCGGTTCACAACAGGGAACTTGCGCGAGCTATCGCGGAGGGTGTTACACGCTGGAACCGCAATATCGTTCTCGTGGGGCTCGCTGGCTCGCCGATGCTGGACGTTTTTCGCGAAGCCGGATTTGCGGCCGCTGCGGAAGCCTTTGCCGACCGCTGTTATGAGCCGGACGGCACGCTGCGCGCACGGAAGCATCGCGACGCGCTTCTGCACAAGCCTGAGGAAGCCACGCGCCAAGCGTTGCGAATCGCCGAGCAAGAGTATGTGATCGCTTCGGATGGCAGTAGGGTTAGCCTACACGCGGAAACACTTTGCATTCACGGGGATACTCCGTGCGCGCCAGAGATTGCGTTTGAGGTGGCGAAAGCGCTGCGCGCGGCGGGGATTGCGCTGGCTCCGCTCTCCCTCAGGCCGTAGGCGGCCAGAGGACCTGAATTTTGGCTGATTCCAAGGCTCAGCGAATCAGTCTAGGCACGATATATCGTGCCTAGGCCTTCAGACTTCACGGCTTACACCATGATTAAGGCTGGTTTTTGGTGCGTTGCCTTGAAGGGAAAATTCGCCGAAAAAAGAAAAGGGCAGGACTGAGCCTGCCCTCCATTCTGAAAGAAAAGCGTCTTTATTCGACAGGTTCCTGCATCACGGGGAATTGGAGCTTCGCCTTGGCAAGCGACTTGACCACCATGGTTTCAGCGAGTTCCGGTGATGTGTTCCGCGCCGTGGCCATCTCACTGACCAAAAGATACTTGGCGCGCTCCAGCATTTTCTTTTCGCGGAAAGAAAGAGGTTTGCTTCTGCTCAGGGAAACCAAGCTCTTCAGCACCGCGGCGACTTCGAGCAACGAGCCCGTGCGCATCCGCTCCGAGTTTTCCTTGAAACGGTGCTTCCAATCGGGGTGGCTATTTAGCTTGCCCCGTTCGAGAAAGCCAAGCACCTTTGTCGTGTCGTTTGAACGGATTACGGGCCGAAGCCCAACGGTTTCTAAATTGGATTGCGGGACCATCACGCGAAGACCGCTCGATACGATACGAATCATGTAGTACCGTTCAGTCCTCCCGTTTAACACCCCATAGCTAATCTGATCTACTACGCCAACGCCATGGTTTGGATACACAACCTTGTCGCCGATTTTGTAGTCCATTAGTCTGATTGCCCCCTTGACAAAAACAACTCTAATCCGCTGTGAAGTAAGAGTCAAGGTATATCGTTTGGAATGAGAGGGTTAGCGAATTTTACATGTGTCTTTGGAAATCGAATTGCTGTGGCGGGCTGCCTACCTGATATAGAATTGAATGGATGCTCCTTCTTTCTGTGGACACGTGCGATGCGCGGGGTGGGATAGCTGTCGTCAAGGATTACGCAGTGTTGGCGACTCTTTCTCATACGCCAGGCGAGGAATATTCGTCCTGGTTGATTCCGGCCGTAAACAAGCTGCTGGGTTCCCTTGGTGTAAGTCATTATGACTTAGATGGTTACGCAGCAGCGGCGGGACCAGGATCGTTTACGGGGGTGCGCGTGGGGCTAACGACGGTTAAGGCTTGGAGCGAGGTCTTCGGCAAGCCAATTGTGGCGGTTTCACGCTTAGAGGCGCTTGCCTCGGAATCGTCCTCGAAGGCTTCGTTGATTGCTGCCTTCGCGGACGCGCAGAGAGACCAGGTGTTTGGCGGGCTATACCGGAGAGGCGAGGGTCTCGATCTCGTTGGGGAGGAATGTGTAGCGCCTCCAGAATCGTTTTTTGACTGGGTTTCTAGCACGGTTGGGGACGACGTCGTAGCCTGGATTTCGCCTGATGCGAAAATTGTTTCGCGTCTGGACGGATGGTCAGCAAGACGCGCCCGAGGGGAAATCATTGAGGACTTTCCGGGGCTCCTGGCGTCGCGGATCGCCTTACTGGGCGCGAGCAAGCTTGCAAAGCGCCAAGTAACCGATGCGCTTGGGCTTGATGCGAACTATGTCCGGCGCTCGGATGCCGAACTCTTCTGGAAGAAGTCAGCAGCGACATGAGCAGGGAGTCTCCTGGCACTGGCATCACCCTTCGCGCGTTTGAGCTTGCAGATATTCCGGGCGTTTGCGAACTCGTGGCCGCTTCACCCGGCGCGGCGCAGTGGCCAACGAGCGTTTACGGAGAGATGGTCCATCCGCCCAATGCGGCCTTTGTCGTGGCAGGTGGTTCGGGAGTTCTCGGCTTTATTGCGATTCGGGCGGTTGCGGACGACGCGGAAATTCTGAATTTAGCTGTGGTCGAGACCCATCGGCGAAGAGGCCTCGCGTCCGGCCTGCTGCGAATGGCGGAAACCCGGGCACGAGCGCTCGGCGCGGGTGCCCTGTTTCTGGAGGTCCGTGAATCGAATCTTGCTGCAATTTGCCTTTATGTGAAGCACGGTTTTGTTCGAAGCGGGCGGCGCGTGGGATACTACCGGGAGCCGGACGAAGCGGCACTGATCATGGAGAAGAAGCTCTCAGACTTTCCGGCCTAGTGCCGTTTCACGGGCTTAGCGAGGCTTGCCCGGAGCAGGGAGAAAAATGCGAACGCCGCGTGCAGCGCTACCCGGCAAAGGAGGGCAGCCGAAACGGCCCTAGAACCAACTTACTACTCCTTTTCGCTTGACCTCATTCGGCTTTGTGGTACCTTCCAGACGACGGCTTGCAGGGAAGTCGTCGCTCGCCGATCGCTGCGTGGCCGGGATCCCATCGGCTGCCGGCCGATCGACAGGAACAACACAACTGAATCGAGTCTCACCGGAATCCACGGAGACCGGCGGGGCCCAAGAGGAGGAACGCATGGCAAGCGTGCAGCGGAACCCTCGGGACATACTCCTCGATTCAGACGCCGACTACCGGCGTCTGGCCGAGCAGCACCAGAAGTTGGAAGCGGAACTCCAGAAAATCCTCAAAGCTCCCTACCTCAGTTCGGAAGACCTCCTGGAAGAAATCAAACTTAAAAAAATGAAGCTCCACTGCAAGGATGAGATGGAGCGAATTGCCGCCCGCGTTCAGCGCGCCCGTGCGCACCATACGCAATAGAACGGTTTTTGTCGGCATTCTGTCGTAAAATGGCCTGGCCGGGTCGCGAAGGGAATTACGCTCGCGGCATCGAGCATCCTTCTCTCTACGCGCATGGTTAAAGAAGGCTACACGTTTGGTTTGCCTCTTCTCGCGCTGGGAATCGCCGCTCTCCTTATGCGCTGGACGGTTGCCGGAGCGGTCGCTTGCCTGCTTGCCTTATTCGTTTTTTCCTTTTTTCGTGATCCGGAGCGCGCTATCCCCGCAGGGGAAGGGGCCATTGTGTCGCCTGCGGACGGCAAGGTTGTGGTCGTCACCGAGGAAGAGAACGCAGGGCGGCCGGGCAAGCGGATCAGCATTTTCCTAGCGGTGTGGAACGTGCACGTCAATCGCTCGCCGGCTTCCGGCACGATCACCCGGCTGGACTATCGCCCAGGGAAATTCCTCGCGGCCTGGGATCCCAGCGCGTCTTTCCAGAACGAGCAGAACGTCTTTGCGCTTGCCACCACGGCGGGGGACCTTGAAGTTAAGCAAATCGCGGGATGGATTGCGCGTCGAGTCGTCTCATGGAAGAAGGCGGGAGACGCCGTGGCGCGCGGGGAACGCATCGGGCTGGTTCGATTTGGCTCCCGGGTGGATTTGTGGCTTCCCCGAGATGCGGAACTGCTTGTCCGCGTGGGCGATACTGTAAAGGGTGGCTCGAGCATGGTTGCCCGACTGCCGGCTTTGCGCTCGTGCAGCAATGGGGAACAACAACTGGCTGCCGCAGGCAAAGCCTCGGGATGATGCCCGATATGGAACAACATGAAATCCCATTTGACGAGCGCCCCTTCCGCAACAGGCGCTTGCGCCGGGGGATATTTCTCCTGCCCGCTTTGCTTACCTCCGCGAACCTCCTTTGCGGCTATTACGCGGTCATCGCTTCCCTGATCGGTGGCTGGGAGAATTTCGACCACGCAGCGAAGGCTATTGGCTTTGCGATTCTGTTCGATTCGCTCGACGGTCGGATTGCCCGCATGACCGGCACGGCCACGGAGTTCGGCGTGCAGTTCGATTCACTGGCGGACGTGGTGAGTTTCGGAATTGCTCCCGCGGCGCTCGCCTATGCCTGGGGATTCCGGAGCCTGCCCAACGTATCGTCCGTTGCCATGGAACAAGTGGGTCACATGGGTTGGATTCTTTGCCTGATCTTCTTAATTTGTTGCGCCTGGCGTCTGGCCCGGTTCAACGTTCAGGGCATGGCTCCTGGCAATCCGAAGTACTTCGTTGGATTGCCCACCCCTGCGGCGGCGGGAGTGATCGCGTCCCTAGTGCATGGCATCAAGGTTCCGTTGCAGGACTGGCGCTGGTCGGTAGCCTGGTTTCTGCTGGCCGGGGCGCTGGGCATCCTGATGACCAGCACGATCCGCTACTACGGATTCAAGGACATTCCCTGGAGCCGAAAGCAGCCGTCTCTCGCCATCATTCTCGTTCTGTTCATGATTGCGGTGATCTGGATGTACTCAGAGATTGTGCTGGTTTTGCTGGCTTGCACGTACGTGACGGCGGGCGTCGTCCTCCACGTGGTGCGCCTCCTGCGTCATCGCTTGGTCTCGCGAACGGCTTCCCCCTGATCCATGCCCACATTGCGCGAATCGAAACGAATCGTCATCGCCGGGGCGTCCTCGCTTTTGGGCGGGGAGCTGAAATCCCTTCTCGAGGAAAGCCTTCTTGCCGATTGGGATTTTCGGCTGCTGGATGAGGAATCGGTTTCGGGAACGCTCACCGAAGCGGGCGGTGGAGCGGCTGTCATCCAATCCGTCGAGGAGGACAGTTTTGAAAAGGCGCGGCTGATTTTCTTCGCCGGTACGGCTGGGTTCACTCGGGCGAATGTCGAATTGGCCAGGCGAAGCGGCGGCACGATCATCGATCTTTCCGGCGGGGCGTCCGGTTCGGAGGTCAGGCTGTGGAATCCCGGCGCCAGGGTTGCTCCGGAGAAGGGGATTCACTATGCGGTGCTTTCTGCCCCAGCTGCGGTGACCGTTGCGCTGCTGGACGCTTTGAACCGGGTTGGCCTTTCCAGGCTGGGCATCCTCTTTTTCCGGCCGGTATCGGAAGCCGGAAAACCGGGAATCGATGAATTGGAGGGGCAAACTTCCCAGCTCCTGTCTCTTCAGGCCGTTGGCCAGAGAGTATTCGGCACCCAAGTGGCATTCAGTCTGGCGGATCGCTACGGAGAAGACAGCGGCGAGAGCCTTTCCTCGGTGCGCGAGCGAATCCGCAGGGAAGTGGCTCCGCTTGTGGGCAAGCGCGGCGTGATCCCCTCGATTCAGGTGATTCATGCGCCTGTGTTCTACGGATACGCATTCGCGGCGCTTGCAGAGACTGCGTCCGATGTTTCGTTGGAAAAGATAGCCGAAGTGTGCAAGGAAGTCGGTTTCCAGCTTTGGAAGAAGGAAGAGGGGCCGCTGGGAAACCTTTCGGTGGGAGACGACGCGATGCGGCTCGCGCTACCCGAGGGGAAGTCCGCCGGAGGGGGCCAGTGGTGGTGCTGGGGCGCCGTGGATAATATCAAGCAGCCGGCGAAGAACGCCGTGAAGCTTGCGGAGAAACTTGTGGAATGAAACGCGGAGTCCAGCTTGCGTTGATGGGGACGGCGCTTCTTGGCGGGTGCGGCTATCACGTGGTTGGTCGCGGCGACTCCTTGCCCAAGGAGATTCACGTCATCGCGGTTCCGGCGCTCGAAAACAAGACCACGAGTTACCGCATCGAGCAGAGGCTCACCGCCGCAACGATTCACGAGTTTCTGGAGCGCACCTCGTACAAGATCGTTTCCGATCCCCGGGGGGCCGACGCGGTGCTCATGGGCAAGATCACCAGTGTCGAAGCGACACCGCTCTTGATCAACACCTCCGATCCGACGAACGTTCGGGCCACCACGATGCTGGTCACGGTGATTTGCGACGTGACTCTGACCGATTCCGCCACGCAGAAAGTTCTCTATCACAACGCGAACTTCCTGTTTCGCAACCAGTATGAAATCACTTCGGACGTGAAAAGCTTCTTCGAGGAGCAGGATCCGGCGCTGAACCGTCTAGCCAAGGATTTTGCTCAGAGGCTCGTCGCGGCCGTTACGGAGAATTACTAGTGGGCCCGATTTCCAACGGCGAACTGCTCGCGCGCATCGAAAAAGGAAAGCTGGTCCCCGCGATTCTTCTCCTGGGGGACGAAGCTTACCTCCGGGATTCGTGCCGCGCGGCGCTGATCGAACATTTCGTTCCGGAAGCCGCGCGCGCATGGGCGGTTTCACGTTATTCGGCGGAGCGGGGCGAGACGCAGGCAGCGATCGATCAAGCGCAGACCTTGCCCATGCTTTCTCCGCGGCAGGTGGTGTTTCTCGAAGAGGCGGAAAGCATCGAAGCGATGGGCGAAGCGAAACGCGACGAGGCCGTGAAACTTCTCGAAGCGTACTTGTCGGATCCCGCGAAATTCACCGTCTTCGTGATCGAGGCAGTCAGGCTGGACCAACGCATGAAGCTGGCCAAGGTGCTGATGGAGAAGACGCTCGTGACCTCGGTGGGGCTGGGCGAGGAAGCCGATGAGAAGCTTTCGTCCGCGATTGAGCTCGCGAAAACAATGGCGCGAGAAGAGGGCGTGGAATTCGAAAGCGGCGCCGCGGAGGATCTTGCCGACTGCGTGGCCTCGGATTTGCAGCGGTTGCGAACCGAAATCACCAAGCTCGGGACGTACGCAGGAGAACGAAAAATCATTCGGCGCGCCGACGTAGGAGCACTGGTCATTTCCGAAAAGGCAGCCACCGTTTGGGAACTGGCGGACCTGCTCGCGTCGCGCCAGCCAAAGAGGGCGCTGGAATTCCTGGACCGGTTGCTGCGCGAAGGCGAACCGCCGCTTCAGATGCTCGGCGCATTGGCCTGGATGTACCGCAAGCTGATTGAGGCGACCGAAGTACGGGGCGCGGTGCAGGGATGGCAGGCGTCGCGCGCGCTGGGGATGCGCCCGGAGCAAGCGCAATTGGCGCTGGAAACCGCGCGGCGAATCCCGAAGGCGAGGCTCCTGGCGGGACTGCGCGCGCTGCAGCGAGCGGATGACCGTCTAAAGGGAGGGCGGGAAGACGCACGCGCGGTGATGGAGTTCCTGGTGGCGGAGCTTGCAGGTCCGGCCGGAAAAGCCGCGGCGCGAGCTTAGTGCTTCGCAAGTGAGCGCGGCACGGCTTTCGATCATTCCCAATGGTCAGAAAATAATCGCGAAATGGTGCTGTCGTCTGCCGAAGGCTACTTGGCGGCTTTTGCCTTGAGGCTATTGAACGCCAGCGTGAGGCGCGACTTATAGCGGTTGGCGGTGTTTTCGTGGAGCACTCCCTTGGTGATGGCGTGGTCGATCGCGGACATAGTGGGGCTAAGGAGCGAGCCGGCGGAAGCGGCGTCGCCCGCAGAGATGGCGCCGCGCAGCTTCTTCATAAGCGTTCGAACCCGGGTGCGGTTGGCGCGGTTGATTTCAGCGCGTTTACGAGCTAGCGCCGCGCGCTTCAAAACCGACTTTTTCTTCTTCTTTACTTTGGTAGGCTGTCCTTGGGCCATCTAGCTAGTGCTCCTTTTATGCTTCACTCAAATGTTTAAGTTTAGGGGACGCATGGAGTGAAGTCAAACTTGTGGTGAACCGCCCCAAAGCTGAGCGGAGCGCCGTTTTGAGTTGCTGGAGGACGGAGAATCTTTGGATCAGGCAAGCTGCCCAGGATGAATACGCAAAGCGGAAAATTGAAGAAAGAAGCGGAGCTGCGGTTGCTCGTCAATTCGCGGCATCCGGTCATTACGATTGAGACATCCGAGGAAGAGCGGGTCGAGCAACTGCTGGTGGACGTGGCCACGGATCTGGCGACGCCTCTTTTCACGTGGAGCGTGACTACGGGATTGGCGCGATTCCACGGCGCGCCAATCTACAACACGGAAGCACCGGAAGCCGCACTGAGCAACATTGCGCTGATCCAAGGCGACGGCATTTTCCTGCTGAAGGATTTCGCGCGGTACCTCGAAAACGACCGGGTATGCCGGAGGCTGCGGGAACTGGCGGAAAGCTTCCGGACGGCGCGGCGATCGATTGTCATTACCGCGGCGGCGATGAACCTTCCGCCGGACCTCGACGGAGACGCGATTCCCTTTGCGTTTGGGCTCCCGACTCTTGACGAACTTCTTGCCGGCGTCAAGCAGACGCTCGCGGAACTGAGCCGTGAGAGCCACATTGCGGTGGCGTTGGACGGGAATGGATTAGAGCAGGTGGCGAAGAACCTCTCTGGCCTGCCGCAGGAAGAAGCGATGCGCACGCTGAGAAAGTGCGCGCTGGAGCGAGGCATGATTGATCCCAGCGTACTGGACGCCGTCCTCGATGCGAAAAGGGAAGTTCTGAAAGGCGAAGGGTTGCTGGAAACGATGAAGCGCGACGCTTCGTTCCAGGACGTGGCGGGGCTGCAGCGATTGCGCGAGTGGATCACGAAACGGAAGAGCGCGCTGACGGCGGAAGGACAGCGCTTTGGCCTGGTGCCGCCAAAGGGCATTTTGATCACGGGAGTGCAGGGATGCGGGAAGAGCCTTGCGGCGCGCGCCGTTGCAGGGGAATGGGGGTTCGAGCTGGTGCGGCTGGATGCAGGAGCGCTGTATGACAAGTTCGTCGGCGAGAGCGAGAAGCGGTTGAGAAAAGCGCTTGACCTGGCGCAGAAGATGGCGCCGGTGGTGCTGTGGATCGACGAAATCGAGAAGGCGTTCGCTTCCGCGGGGACGAGCGGCGATGCGGACGCGGGACTTTCGCAAAGGCTGCTGGCAACGCTGCTGACTTGGATGCAGGACCGCGAGAGCGGCGTGTTTCTGGCGGCGACCTCGAACAATATCTCCGCGCTGCCGCCGGAAATGCTGCGCAAGGGGAGATTCGACGAGATTTTCTTTGTGGACTTGCCGAACGCTCAGATACGAGCGGCGCTCTTCGCGCTGCATCTGAAAAAGCGGGGAAGGGACGTTACGGGTTTTGACTTGCAGAAACTCGCCGCAGCGAGCGAAGGGTTTTCCGGCGCGGAGATCGAGCAGTCGATCGTCTCGGGCCTGTACACGGCGTTCTCCGCGCGGCATGAGCTGACAACGGAGATTTTGCTGGGCGAATTAAAGGGGACGCAGCCGCTGAGCGTCACGCGGGCGGAAGACGTGGCTGCGATTCGGGAATGGGCGAAGACGAGAGCAGTGCCCGCGGATTGACAAGAGCAGCCAACGACCGGCGATCAGCAACCAGCGAACAGCGCAAGGAAATTTCCGCACTTCACTGATTAGTCGCGCTTGGCAGGACGGGGCGAATCCCCCTCAGAAGGGGGGAAGACCGTGTGATTGGGCGCAGGTTCCGGTCGTGCGCCCATACGATCGCGCCAGAGGGCGCGATTGAGAACGGCGGTGTCCACGGCGTCGGCGCGACTGAAATCCATTGTCTTCCCTTCTTTCCATTCCTTCGTGTTCGTTTGATAAATGAGGCCGTTTTCGCGATTGCGATAGGCGGCATTGTATGCGGGCTGCGTGCCCGGTCCGCTGAAGAGCGAGGACATGACGGCAGCGCGGGAATCATTCGCGTTCATCGGAGGCACGCCGAGAAGCGCTTCAATCGTGCGAACCATGTTGATCGTGGTGAAGAACGTGTGATCGACGAACGGAATGGTGATGGCCTCGTGGGTTTCCGGAAGAGGAGCATATTTGCTGATGACGAGCGCGATGCTGCGGTGAGAATCCACGTGGTCGGGACCGTCTTGAGCGTCGTCTTCGAGGATCAGAATAGCGGTGTCGTCCCAATAGGGGCTGTGAGAAACGGCCTCGACGACACGGCCTACGGCGAGATCGTTATCCGCGAGCGAAGCAGAAGGGGTAGGCAAGCCCTTGCGGAGCCCGGCGGTATGGTCGTTGGGAAGGCGCAACTGGATGAACTGCGGCATGGTGTCCTTGCCGGTCTTGCGGGAGGCGACGAAAGCCTTGAATTCGTTGAGAAATTCATCCACGCGAAGCTGATCGGGATAGGCGACTTCAAAGTCAGGATAAAGCGGGTCGAAGTGGCCGCGAAGCTCGGGCGCAGCGGCGACGTTCTTGCCCAGGATGGGTATGTCCCAGGGATAGGGACTGGCGCTGCCATGGGGTTCACCGACGTTTTTTGGAAGCGGCTCGCCTTTCTTGATAACGGAACGCTGGCAAAGTTGGCCGATCACTTTGGGAGGGCCCCAAGTGGGCAAGTTCTTGCCTTCAGGAGCGTTGCACCAGCGGCTGACGATGAATTCGCCGTAGTGGCGATAGGTGACGCCGTGAGTCGCGAAATTTTTCCAGAGGAAGCCGCCGGTGGGCTCGCCCGCATAGGGCAGGCCGTCCTCGGCGGCGATGCCGTTCAGGAGAGAGCCTTCGGAATCGTAGCTGTACTCGTGGCTGCGGTAGGCGATGGGCCAGGTCTTCTCGACATAGTCGGAGATGGAGGCGGAATTGGACCAGATGTGGCCGTCACCGGAAACGTCGCCACTGTCGTAGAAATTATCGAGGATGCCGAACTGTCGTGCCAGAGCATGCTCGTTGGGAGTGATGTTTTCGCCGTACATGACGAGGGAAGGGTCGCCGTTGGCGTGGGCCAGGTCGCCGAAGATCTGATCGTAGGTGCGGTTTTCTTTGATGATGTAGATGACATGATGAATCTTGTTCTTGCCGGAAGCGAACGGGACTTCATCGGAGTTGCCGCGGGAGGAATTGGTTTCGAGGACCTGTTGCGTGTAGGCCGGGAGATGCGCAGAGAGATCCGAGAGCGGAATGCGGGCGAGCGAGCCGTGAGTCATTGCGGGATTGTAGGGATAATCCGGGCGGCCGTCGCGCCGATTGCCCCGCGGGGTGGGATTGGGGCCGGAGCCGCGGCCTTTTGCGCTGGCGACGAGGAGCTCGTTGGCCGTGGAGGCGACCAAAGTGGGGTACCACTCGGTGGGAATGAAGCCGACGGGCTCAAGAGACTTGCCGGGAGTCAGCTTGGTCAGATCGAAGACGGCGACGGAATCGGAGATGGAGTTGGCGGAAAAGAGAGTCTTCTCGTCGGACGACAGAGCGAGGGACTCGGGATCGCTGCCGCCATATTTCTGCCCCGGGAGTTTGGTGGAAAGCGAAGCGATGAGTTTCCCCGATGCCGTATCGAGGACGGCGATTTCATCGCGGTTCGTCAGGGCGACAAACAGGCGGGAGTTGTCGCGGCTGAGGAGCAGCGCTGTGGGATGAGAGCCGCCAGCGAGGGGAGCCGCCGGACGAAGAAGAGGAATCGTGCGGAGGACGCGGCCCGTGAGGAGATTCAGTTCGGCCACGGCCGAGGCGTTCCAAAGGGAGACGAAGCCGCGCTTGCCGTCGGAGGTCATGACCGCCGTGTAAGGCAGGGAGCCGGGAATGCGTTGATACGCGGAGAGATCGAAACGGCGGATCACCTTGCCGGCTGCGGCGTTGAGCAGGATCGCTTCGTCGGAGGCGTTGCAGGCGACGAGAATGCGTTCCTGGCCGTTGCTCCTGCCGACGGTGAGCCCGGCCGGATAGGTGACATCGGCGTGGTCGCGACGGCGCAATTTTCCGGCAGGAAGTTTGACGCGAGGCGGAAGCGGGATGAAGCGCTCGGGAGCGATGCGGCCATCGTCAAAGGAATAGACGGCGATTCCGTTGCCGGTGTCGCCCGGTTTTTTGCCGAGAGGGTCGGTGAGAGAGGCCATGGATGCGTAAAGATGCTTGCCGTCCAGGCTGAAGGTGAGGCCCAAAAAGTAGGTCTGGTGCGCTTCGTGGCCCAGGCGGTCGTCGGGAAAGTCCTTCAGTTCCTTGGTGGCGAGGTTCAGAACGGAGAGAGACTGTTTTTCGCCGGAGCTGTATGCGCCAAAGCCGCTGTGCAGGAGGACGGCGAAGCGGCCGTCCGGGGAAAGCGCAATCGCGGTGGGGAAGTTGTTGGTCTCGCGCGGATTGCCCGGCACGGAACCGAGAAGCTTGCCATTGGGAAGTTGCGTCGGCGGCGTGGGAGTTTGCGCGGAAAGCAACGCAGGAAGACAAACGGCAAGGAGGGTGTAGATGGAGACGCGAAAATAAGTAGTTCTCATGGGGCGAGAGTATCCTCTCTGTTAGAACGGTGTAACCGGGCGAGACCAGATGTTACCGGAGGGCGTCAGGATGAAAAAGAGAAAACGCAAGTTGGAAGCGGGGAAGGAAGCGAGACGGCGCGCCAGGAGGTCGGGACTCGCGGCGGGAGTGACGCGGGTGATCGAAGACAAGAGGAGAAAGCGGGAAAAGCATAGGAAGAAGTGGCTGGAAGAGGAAGCGTGAGGGAGCGACGAGCTCTTGGGAAAAAGCGTCTTTCCTCCCTGCGGCTGTAAGCGGCACGTGGGTTTCTTCAAACGACGGCGAGTCTGCTGAGACAGAAGGTCCGGACCGGACCTAGTTGAGAGATCCTCAACCCGGCTTGTGGGCGGGGACGGATTCGGACGAGAGAAAAAGCGGAGCGCGGGAGATCTTGCGGTGATCCGCGAGAAAATTGCCGATGTTTTCGAGGTCGTCTTTCGCGAAGCCCATCGAGCTGACTTTGACCGTTCCATCGGGATCAATCAGGAAAATCGTGGGGACATTCGTGAGGCCGTAGGCGTTGGAGGCGGGGTAGCTTTTTTCGTCGAGGAGTGTGGGGAAGGTGACGCCGTACTTTTGAACGAACTTTTTCGAGTCGGCGGCGTCGTTTTGCGAGACGCCGAGAAAAGTAACGTCCCCGCTGCCGTAGCGCTGATAGAGGCGCTCCAGAAAAGGGAACGTGAACTGGCAGACGGGACAGGAGACTTTGAAGAACGCAACCACGGCCGGCCCCTTTTCGAGAACGGACTTGAGCGAGTAGGACTTGCCGTCGAGCGACTTGAGCGAGAACTCAGGGGCTTTGCTGCCTGCAATGATTTTGGTCATCTGTGGATTGGCTCCGAACCAGCGCGCGAGCTGGCGAAATACGTTCACAAGACAATTTTAGCGCAGCAGCCGATGCTCGACAATTTGGGGGCGGGAAAACCACGAGCAACAAGACAGCGAGGAAATCAGCGTGGCGTGGAATCGCGGGGAGAAACGACGCGGCCGTATGCGGAGGCGCGGCTGAAGCGGTCAAACATTTCCCAGGTTGCGGCGGAGATGCGTGAGATCGCTTCGCCGGCGTCTCGCTCGTTGCGGTCATAGGCGGTCATGACGCTGATGACAAACGGGCGCTTGCCGGTAAAGACGATGCCCGAGTCGGTGCGCACGCCTTCGAGTTCGCCCGGCTTATTGGCGACGCGGAGGCCTTCCGGGAGATAACGCGGGATGTAGCTTTCCTTCGGAATCGACAGCAGCTTGAAAAAATCCTCCGTGAGCTCCTTGTTCAGAACTTTGCCGTCGTACAGAGCCTTAAGAAGCAGTGCCATCTCACGCGGCGATGAAACGTTCTCGCGGCCTTCGGTGGCGGCGCGGAGGTCCATCATCTTGCGGCGAAGGCGCGTGTGGGCAAGGCCAAGGGAATCGAGCAGCGCGTTCACGTTGTCCATGCCGATGCGGTCGATCAGTACGTTGGTCATGGAGTTGTCGGAGACGGAGATCATAAGCACGGCGACGTCGCGCAGAGTGAGGCGCGTGGCACCCGGAGCGAACTCGCCGGAAATACCGCTGCCGCCGACGAGGTCGGAGGATTGGAGAGTGTAAAGGTCGGTGAATTTCAGCTTGCCTTGCTGAACTTGGCGATAGAACTCAGCGAGGATGGCGATCTTGATGGAACTGGCGGTGGGGAAGACTTCGTCTGCGTTAAGGGAAAGCGAATGGCCGGTGGTGAGGTCGAGAATGTGGACGCCGAGCACTCCGTCGAGATGCTGGTCAATATTGCGGACAGTGGCATCAAGCTTCTGCCAGAGGATTCGCTCTTTTGCGGGGACGGGACCCTGAGCCGCAAGGGACGCAGTGAAAGCGAAGGCGAGTACACAGAGCATCACAAGGCGGCGAAGTGTTGTCCGGTTCATGGCGCGGATTATACGGCGAATTGTTCGAGGGGGGCATCTCCCGAAATACTTATCTGAACACCTCAGTGGATGTGGCGAG
>Ga0209581_1001228_pt1 | contig 32214 bp, 32 predicted proteins | sample Coa_R2_FD_187160 | JGI IMG/M metagenome (GOLD analysis project Ga0209581, IMG submission 187160) | Surface soil microbial communities from Centralia Pennsylvania, which are recovering from an underground coalmine fire - Coalmine... | ecosystem: Environmental > Terrestrial > Soil > Unclassified ...
CGATGCATATTCCGGCCAATGCGTTTACCCGGCAATCGGACAACCAGGGCAACCTGGAGTTTCAGTGCGCATTCCGCTACGGCCAGGAGCAGTTGGCCGTGACCGACACCGTGCCCCCGGTAGGCGGCACCTTCCAGCCGCCGGGTCCGGCCACTTACACCTATGACATGAACTTCAACGAACCTGTGGATCCCACTTCGGTGCAAACCAGTGATCTGCAGCTAAGCGGCATACCCGGCTCGACGGTCACGGCGGTAAGCGTGATCAACGGGGATATGACCGCAGAGTTCACCATCCAGATCAACAGCATTTTTTCTGGAACGTTAACCGTTAACTTGCCGGCCGGCGCTATTACTGATTCCTTTGGCAATCCCAACGCCGCCTTCACCGGCACCTACCAGTATGTGGGAAGCGCTCCGCCCGGGTGCGGATTGCTGGTTGGTTCGGGATTAACCTGCGGCTGGCCTGGGAACACCTGGAGCGCGCAGCTGGCCAGCAACACGGTTCAGTACACGTTTGCAATCGGCCAACCTGCTCCGAACGACTTCGCCTTGTTCCAGACGCACGATCCTTGGGGCTCGACCTTTATTAAGGACGCCATCACAGCCAATGGGCATAGCTACACGGTGTTTACACCCAACGACCTTGCCACGGTCAACTTCAGCGATTATCGCGTGGTGATTCTAAACTGGGACGACCATTCGCTCACTGACTTCATCACTCCTTACACTGCGGCCATCCCCGCGCTGGAGGCTTATGCCAGCTCTGGAGGCGTAGTGTGGGTGCAGGGCGCCATCCAGGGCAGTCCGGGAGACAATTATCCCATGCCGTTCGGCGGCCAGGGACTTGGCGCGGACTTTAGCGGTAGCGACAACATCATCGATCCATCCAGCCCGATGGTGCTAGGCCTGCCTAATCCACTTACGGGGAACTTCGCCAGTCACGTCTCTTTCACTGGCCTTCCGGCTAGCGCGCACGTGGTAGTGATCAACCCCAACGATAATCAACCGGTGCTTTACGATCTACAGAGTGGCGGCACGTGTGGACCTACACCAACGCCCACGGTCACACCTACGCCCACGCCAACGGCCACGCCAACGCCAACGGTCACACCGACCCCCACGCCAACGGCCACACCCACGCCACGCCAGACGCCGACGCCGCGTCCCCGCGGCACACCGCGACCGCGGCCCACACCGTGAGGCACGAGGGACGGGCTCCGGGCCACAGAATTACTGACGAAATAATTGCGAACACGTGGCGTGTCGCGTGTCCGCCGCGCAGCCATCTTTGCATCGCGGACCAGTGGCCTTTCTTGGGCATGCGGTCCGCTTCGACGTATTCAGCGGATTCCGGTGTCGCATTGCCACGTCACCCGCGACATCTGACCCTGCGACACTTGAACCTCAAACGGACCGTATTTGCCAACCCCGGTTTTCCTGTTCTTAAGCGACACGCTGTAGCGGCCGGGTGGCAAAAGCGCGCGAAAACGTCCCTGAGCGTCGGTGGTAAACTCGGCGGCGACAACGCCCTTGTCGTCTCGAACGACCCATTCGGTATTGGCCAGCGGCAGCGCCCCCGCTGAACCCGCGCGTACGGGACCAGCCTGAACGGGACTGATTGTGATAACGCCTTCAATGCCCGTATCGGCTCCAGGCGCAGCTTTTGCCGCTGAAAAATCCATAAGAAAAAGAATGAGAATTAACGGGAACGCTCGCATCCGCATCGCTGAAACTTAAGGGATTCGCCCGAGTCGGTCAAAACACCCAGTCCGCCGCCCAGCGAAATCCAGAATGTAATTCACCTCAGAATTCGGTTTGGCGGCAGCGAACCTCCACTACTACACTTGACGACGCATCCGCTGCACCGAAAATTTCACGCCCGAATCTTGTTAATGAAACGTTATTTGCCTTTTGCAATCGTCGCCGCCGTGGGCCTGGCAACGCTCGGGAGCGGAGCGATGCTTTACCGGGCGAAGCGGTCCCACGTTCTGGCCATTGCGCCTGAAATGGCCGCTTCCGAAATGGGAAGCGACCAATCGCCCCACATTCGTGGGAACCCGAACGCCCCCGTGACCCTCGAGGAATACGGCGATTATCAGTGTCCGCCCTGTGGAATGTTCGCGGTGTTCGCCGACGAACTGGTGAAAGAGTACGAACCGCGCCTTCGCATCATCTTCAGAAATTTTCCGCTCTCGATCCATCAGCACGCGCGCGAAGCGGCACAGGCCGCCGAAGCGGCGGCGTTGCAGGGTCGCTTTTGGGAGATGCACGACATCCTTTACCGGGAGCAATCCACATGGAGCAACGCCGCCAACGCGCGTGAACTATTTGAATCGTATGCAGAAAAGATCGGGCTGAATGTTGACCAGTTCAGAAAAGACATCGACAGCGAACCGGTCAGAGCCCGGGTCGATTCGGACCGGGCGCGAGGCGATTCGCTGGGGATACAGACCACGCCAACCCTTTTCATCAATAATCGCCCGCTGGAGCCGAAGGACAAAAACCCGGAAGGAATCCGGGCGGCGATCAATGCGGCGCTGCGGATCACGGGATGACTTTAGCCACTGTCGGCACGGCGGAGCGCGAAATGGAGATTTGAATGAGCAACATGCAGATAAATCGCCAGAGAGCGCCCCTCGGAGACGCACTGGAAATGGAGACCTGGCGTTCTGAGGACGTTTCCAGTTTTCAATTTTGCACTTCGGTTTCGTTCCTTCCCCTGCCATGCTTGTCAGGCCCATGAGCCGGTTGCGAACTACGCTCTATGCCGTCGCGGCGGTCGTTGCGCTGCTGGGTTTGGCCGACGCCACTTACCTGACGGTGCAGGCTTTAACCGGCGCGACTCTGGAATGCGGCGGATCGGTGGATTGCTCTCGTGTGCTGGGCAGTTCCTATGCGAAAGTGCGCGGCATTCCCGTGGCACTATTCGGCGCGGTGGCTTACTTCTGCGCCTTTGCGCTGGCCACCTTCGCCGCCTTCGGATACAAACGCGCCGGGACACTTCTTACAGCGATCGTGGGCGCAATGTTTTTGGCGACTCTCTGGCTATTGTATGTCCAGGCCTTTCTGCTGCACGCCTATTGTCGTTACTGCCTTTTTTCGGCGGCAATCACGTTTCTTCTCGCAGGTCTGGTGATCGCGGTCCCTCCTCGCGAAAAAGCTGCTGCCACGTAGTGCGCGCAACGCTGAGGTGCATATGCGCATCCTGGTTGTTGAAGACGAAAAAAAGACGGCGGCGTTTCTCTCAAAAGGATTAAGCGAAGCGGGTTTTGCCGTGGATCTGGCAGCGGACGGGGAGACCGGTTTGGAAAGAGCGCGCACGAAGAAATTCGATCTTCTGGTGGTTGACGTCATGCTCCCTCACAGAGACGGCTGGGAGGTCGTCGAGGAACTGCGACGGGAGGGAATTCGCACGCCGATTCTTTTTCTCACTGCGCGCGACAGCGTGCGCGACCGCGTGAAAGGGCTCGAGCTGGGCGCAGACGATTATCTGGTCAAGCCATTTGCGTTTTCAGAATTGCTGGCCCGGGTGCGTTCCGTCTTGCGGCGTGCGCCGCACGCGCAGGCGGAGCATCTGCGGGTGGATGATCTGGAGATCGATCTGAAACGACAAAAGGCAACGCGCTCAGGCGTCCCGCTTAACCTCACGCCAAAGGAATTCGTGCTTTTGACCCATCTGGTTCGCTCGGCCGGCGAAGTCGTTTCGCGCGCCGAGATCGCCGAACAAGTTTGGGATATCGGGTTCAAAACCACCACCAACGTGGTTGATGTGGTCGTGCGCCGGTTGCGAGCCAAAGTGGACGATCCGTTCAAGACGAAACTCATTCACACAATTCGGGGCATCGGCTACGTTCTTAAAGCGCACTAAACAGGCTCGTCGTCGGCTTCCTCGTCGATTATTCGAAAAGGATTGAATCAAGCCCGGGGACGACGAAGACGAAATGAGCACAAAAAGCAAGCCGCGCTCCATCGCCTCGCAGTTGATTCTGCTTTTCACTCTGGCTGCTGTTTTGCTGGTCGCCTTTGGCCTGGGCATTTTTTACTGGCTCGTGGTGCGTCACGCGTTCGCTGAAGACAACGCCGTCCTGGCCGACAAGCTCACCGCTCTGAGCGCGGACTTCGCGGCCAGCGGGCCTAAGGCATTTGCCGAGGGACTGCGATCACATCGTGCCGACCAGCAAACGCCGTTTTGGACAAGGCTGCTCGACGCCGAAGGAAAGATCGTCGGCGAGACCCCGGGCATGAACCACGTGCTCTCACCCGGGGTTTTCCCGCCTGGAGAGAAATCGCCGTTGACGATGCAAAATCCAAAAGACCATCGCGCCGCCGGCAAACTGTTTTCCCTCGCTGCCGTGGAAGAACAATTCAACGGCCAGCGCTATACCATTCAACTGGCGCAGGACCGTACCAGCGACGAAAAGGTGGAGCGAAATTTTGGTTATCTGCTCCTGATTGTGCTGCTTTGCAGCATGTTTGCGTCGAGATGGATCGCGGGCACTGTTACCAAACGAGGTCTGCGGCCGCTGGAGGAAATCACGCAAACGGTGCATCGGATCGGGCCGACCCATTTAAACGAACGCGTCGCCGCGACAGGCTGGCCGGGCGAGCTTCAACCCCTGGCCCTTGCGTTCGACGACATGCTCGAGCGGCTTAACGATTCCTTTACACGACTCTCGCAATTCTCAGCCGATCTCGCGCATGAGCTGCGCACACCCGTAGCCAACATGCTGGGGGAAGCGCAGGTAGCGCTGACTCGGGAGCGCAGTTCTCCCGAATATCGCGCAACCATCGAATCGATCATAGGCGAATGCGAACGGCTCTCAGGCATCGTTGATAATCTGCTTTTCCTCGCACGGGCCGATGCAGCGCGCGAACCGGTGGCTTGCAAATGGTTCGACGCGCGGACAGCGGCGGAGAAGATCGCCGCATTCTATCAAATGATCGCCGATGACCGCCACGTTTCGATTCGTTGCGAGGGCGGAGGACAAATCTACGCCGATCCGGCATTGTTCGAGCGCGCGGTGGGCAATCTGCTGGATAACGCGTTACGGTTCGCGCCTGAAAAAAGCTGCGTCAGCATAAAGCTCGCCGAGCGTCCCGCGGTGTTCGAGGTGGCGATCAGCGACCATGGACCCGGCATTGGACCCGAACACCTACCGCGCGTATTTGACCGATTTTACCGCGCAGAATCGTCGCGCAGCACAGAAGGAACGGGGCTGGGTCTGGCATTGGTAAAATCCATCGTTCAGCTTCACGGCGGGTCGGCGACGATCGAAAGCGAATTGGGCAAAGGCACCACCGTTCGCCTTTTTTTCCCAAAGCCCGACGCTCCCCGGCACCCTGCAAACCTCTCTGAACAGCGAGCCGCAACAGCCCAGAGCTGATTTCAAAGAGGTCAGTTCTTTCTCCGGGAACGCTGCCGGGACCATTTCCCTGAAAAATTCCTTTTTTAGGATAATCCTTGTTCCGGACTGGCGTTGGAAATCGGGGCCTTTTACGAACGGATTTCAATCCGTCGGCGGCGCGCGGAGGCGCGGGCCAAAAAAATTCGGAAAAATTTAACTTGCCAGACATTACAATTTTGTAATGATAAGCCAATCCTGCAGGCTGACACCCCGGACGCTTTTCGGGGTTGTTGAAGTGGAGAGGCCGCAGTCCGAGTGGAGCGGGCTGCGGCCACATTTTTTCACCTCAGAGTTTATATTTCAACCAAAAGCTGCGCTCCGCGGGTGAACAAAACGTGAGTCGCGCCAAGAAATCCAAAAAAATATCTTGGCTTATCATTACATTTTTGTCATGATCCGGTTTCCGAAACTTATATCTCGCTTATGAAAAAGAAATCGCCTTCCCAATCTGCGTTCCTTAACCTTCGCATTGTTATCGGCCTGGTTGCATTCCTGTCTGGCGTCGGCCTGGCGCTGGCTGGCCTGGGTGCTTTTTCCAGCACCCCGCGCCAAGCCCGGCAAGCGAAGCCAGCCTTTGGCGGAAAATCCTCCACCCGGCTGAAATCCACATCTCATTCTTTTGCCCACGCCGCCGGCAGAGGAGACGTCGAGTTTTCTCCCGCAGACAAAGACGGACGTTTTCAGTACATGATTGAATTCTCCGAAAAGGGAATACTCAAAAGGCAGACGCGAGCCAGGGGGGAGCGTTTCCAGATGAATACGCCGCAGGCGCAGGCGCTGCGCGCCCAGATCGCGAGGGAACAAGCCGGCCATATTCAAGCCATGAATCGAGCCCTGGGGCGGCAACTTAATGTGTCGCATTACTTTCTTGTAACGCGCAGCGGCATTGCAGCGCGTCTCACTCCGGAAGAAGCGCAGGTAGTGCGAGGGCTGCCGGGCATTAAATCAGTGGAGCGCGAGCGGCTGTATCACGTTACGACTTTTCGCAGCCCTGAATTCATTGGAGCTAACCATATCTGGGACGGCACAGCCGTGCCGCCAGGCAGCTCACCGACCAAAGGTGAAGGCATTATAATCGCCATGCTCGATACGGGGATTGACCCGAGCCATCCCTCGTTTGCTAATGATCCAGATTGCGGGCACGGGACGACGGAACCTCCAAAGCTGGTAAGCGTGCTGGATTGTTCCAGCACTGATCCCAATGGCTTATGCAACGGCCCGGATCCTGTGGATCACGTCGAGCACGGGACCCATACATCAAGCACCGCGGGAGGGGATACTGTAGGAACCAACGCCACGCCGGCCCCGGCTCTGCAAATTTCCGGCGTTGCTCCATGCGCAAGCATTCGCTCTTACAAAGTCTGCCCGACCGATACCTGTCCGGACGCGGACATCGAAGCAGGCGTTCAAAGTGTTTTAATCCACGGCGATTGCAAGCTGATGAGTTTTTCGATTTCCGGCGGCACCGACCCATGGCTCGATAATGACCGGGACTTCCTCGACCTGGTGGAGGCCGATGTGCTGGTTTCTGCCGCTGCGGGGAACACCGGAAACGGCGTGCCTGATCCGGTAGGGCAGGTCAATCACCGCGGTCCGTGGGTTCTCACAGTGGCCGCCTCCACCAAGGACCAGGTTCTCTTCGACGGCGTGATGTCGGCCAGCGGACCCGGCCAGCCGCCGCCAGATACGCAGAATATCGGTCTCACCAAGGGAAGCGCTTCCCCTGATGGAACTCCGCTCACGGATTTCCCCATCCGGCATTTCACCGGACAGGATCCAAATTTCGAGGGCTGTAGCAGTCAACCGCCCTTTCCGCCGAACTTCTTTCAAGGAGCGGTTGCGTTGATTCGTCGCGGAAACTGCACTTTCACCGAGAAAATCACTAACGCGTTTAACGCAGGCGCCGCGTTTGTCCTAATCCGCAATAACCAGCCGGGGACCGTGTCAATGGACACCACCGGGCAGCCTAACGTTCCGGCTTATAGCTGCGATCAAATACCCGGCGACGCGCTGGCGGCATTTGTAGATGCCAACCCGACAACCGCAACCGTTGATTTTGCCCTTCACGGATCTGCCCCGACCCAGGGGGATGTTTTAGCGGACTTCAGCTTGCGTGGCCCAGACCCCGTGCCCTACCAGGATATCACCAAGCCAGATATCACCGGACCGGGCGTGTTGGTTTATGCCGCGTTCCCCATTGACCTGGGAGCCTATGGAAGCATCAGCGGCACGTCCATGGCCACTCCCCACGCTTCGGGCTCTGCGGCTCTGGTGCGAGCCGTCCATGGAGACTGGACTGTATCCGAGGTGCGCTCAGCCCTCATGATGACGGCGTTCAATGGAGGCACCAAGGAAGATGGGACAACTCCGTGGGACGCAGACGACGTGGGTACTGGGAGGCTTGATCTGAATAAGGCCGCCCTGGCAGGGCTGGTGATGGATGAGACGATCCAGAATTATCTGAATGCGAATCCCAACAACGGCGGCGATCCCAAAACGTTGAATGTTCCTGAGCTGCGCAACATGAATTGCACGCCCAATTGCACATGGACTCGCACCGTGCGCAATACTCGCACCGAAGCCACAAGCTGGACAGTTTCAGGCAACGCAATTACCCCGGGATTCGATATCAACGTTTCGCCGGACACTTTCAAGTTCAACGGTGGCTTGGGCGAAACACAGCAGCTTACGTTCACTGCCACTCCCAATATAAACCTGACTTCTTCGGTGGCGTTTGGCGAAGTGGTCTTGCATGAAGCCAACGGAATCGCGCCTGATGAGCGTATCACGGTCGCAATTGAAGGATCGCCAGGCGGTGGCACTCCCACGCCCACTCCTACGCCGGGTCAAACCTGTCCGCCAACCATCACAGAGTCCACAAGCCAGACTATTACGCAAGGAAACTCAGTGGCTTGCTCTGCCGACAATGGCGTTACAACGACCGAGAACCATTACTGGCGGGCCTTTGACATGAACGCCTTCACCGGAGGCCAGGAATACGACGTCACATCGGTCTCGTTTGGAATCGAGCAGGCCACCAGTGGTTTGGGCAATGGACAACCCGTCACGGTAAACCTATACACTAACAGCGGCGCGCCGTTCCCCGGAGGAACGCGGACGTTGCTGGCCACTTCGGGATCCATCACCATCCCCGATCAGTCGCTGACGGTCTTCACCGTGCCGATCGCGGCCGTCGTGCCGGCAGGGACTTCGGAGCTGGTTATGGAAGTGACAAACCCCGATGGAACAGCGCTGGGGAATGCCTTCTTCGTCGGTTCAAATGCGCAGCCGGAGACCGCTCCCAGCTACCTGAGCGCTGCAGACTGCCAGTTACCCGATCCGACGCCCGTGGGAGACATTGGTTTCCCAAACATGCACATCGTGTTTAACGTGAACGGCACCTGTCCGGGCGGTACACCCACCCCAACGCCTACCGCCACGCTCCCACCGGGCAGAGAAACGCCCACGCCGCGGCCACGCGGCACACCGCGACCTCGGCCGACGCCCTAAGCGGGAGAGTGAAATGGTTCAGGCGTTCCAACGTTAGAAGGAAGTAAACGGGAACTCGCGAAAGCCAACTCGCGAAAGATTTCGCGAGCGAGCTTCGCGAGTTCCCTGCTTTTACGGCAGCTGAATGCTGCGCGCCTTCGCCTCATCGTTGGTCTCTTTATCTGAGTTCGTGCGGGCGCGAACCTTGCCTTTGCTATCGATGACTCCACCGGGCGAGCCCTCCCCTCCGATTGCTTCCCAGGTATAGTGAGGGTGTGCCGGATCTAAGCCCAGAGCTGATCAGTTTTCTACAATCCCCGAAGTCGTATCCGCACAAACCTGCCGAGGTGCGCGCCGCGCAGACTCACATCTCCTGGGTGTTCATGGCCTCGCCGATGGTGTTCAAAGTCAAAAAGCCGGTAAATCTGGGGTTCCTCGATTTCAGCACACTCGATAAACGCCGCTTTTTCTGCGAGCGCGAAGTCATCTTGAATCGCCGGCTTTGTCCGCGCGTGTATCTCGGCGTCGTTCCGATCTATAAAACAGCCGCCGGTTTTTCGTTCGAAACGCCGGGGGAAATTGTCGAATACGCGGTCCGGATGCGGGAACTGCCCGGCGGCTGGTTCCTAAGGGAATTGCTGCGGAGAGGGCTGGTCGGTGAAGCGGAAATCAACCGAGTGATCTCCACACTCCGCAGGTTTTACCAGCGCGCAACGCCAACCCCGGAGATCGAGCAGTGGGGCGCACCCGAAAAGTTAAGGATCAGCACCGACGAAAATTTCGCACAGGCGCAACCGTTCGCAGGCCAGACTATTTCATCCGCGGCGCTGGAGACCATCCGGCGCTTCACAAACCAGTTCTACATCGTTAATGAAAAGCTTTTTCACGAGCGCATTCGGCAGCACCGGATTCGCGATTGCCACGGCGATCTGCACCTGGATCACGTTCACGTCACGCCGAAAACGACGACCATCTTCGATTGCATCGAGTTCAATGATCGGCTGCGCTTTATCGATATCGCCAGTGATCTGGCCTTTCTGGCCATGGATTTCGATTTCGAAGGCCGCAGCGATCTGGCAAATCTGTTTCTAAGAAACGCGGCGCGCCAGCTCCGAGACGACAGCCTGCCCCGGATCGCCGATTTCTACAAGTGCTACCGGGCCTTTGTGCGCGGAAAAGTCGAAAGCATTCAGGCGGCCGAGCCCGAAACAATCAACCCGCTGGAACACGAAAAACGAGCCGCCCGTTATTTCCGCCTGGCCCTGCGATATGCCGTGGCCGGTTCACAGCCGCTGCTGCTGGCGGTGATGGGCCCGATCGCCAGTGGCAAAACTTCAATGGCCAGGCGACTCGGCGCCGAATTGGGCTGGCCGGTTTTTTCCTCGGACGAAATTCGCAAGACCCTCGCCGGGCTTCCATTGACGGAGCGAACTCCGCAACATTTGCGTCACCACGTTTACTCCCCACAAATGACCGAGCGCACGTACCGGAAGCTCCTGGAAGATGGTTTGACGGGCTTGGAAAAACATCGCGGCGCCGTTCTCGACGCGACGTTCGCGACGCGCAAGCTTCGCGACCTGCTGCGCGCCGCATGCGGAAAGGCAAATGCGCGTCTTCAAATCATCGAGCTGAAGCTCGATCCGCAGGAAATCAGGACGCGCTTGAAAAGCCGGGAAGGCGATCGCGCTGAGATTTCAGACGCTCGCCTGGAGGATTTCGAAAAACTAACCGCCGCTTATGAACCACCGTTGGAATGCGCACTGGAAGTGATTGGAATTTCCACAGGGGCAGCGACTGCCAGTGAAACCGCGCAGGCCGCCCTGCTCCATTTAGCCGACAAACAGGTCAGGACCCTTTCCCAAGCCCAGCCGGCGGTTTAGGAACTGCCTTTCCTTGCAACAATCCCCGGCATTTGTCGGCGAAAAAGCCTTGCGCCGCCGGAGGCTGGATGACGAACGCGGTGGAAATCGACGTCCAGCTTTTCCAGCTGCGCAGCGGCAATTTTCCCCAGCGCGACGATCTGCGCGCACGGGAACAAATGGAGAAAAGTTTTCAGTGCCGGCAGGCCGGCCGCGCATTCGGATTTGTTTGGCGTGCGATTGCTCAGCAGCCCGCGGCGCGGATTGAATGAATGCCACGGAAACGCGTTCCAGAGGACAAAATCCTCGGGGCACAGACCGAGCTCCAGCAAAGTTCTCCAGACGATGGTCGCCGTCGGCTCGGAAAAACCGTGGCTGGAAATTTCCCGTTTGCTGGTTCGCCGCGGCGCGACCCCGGAAAAAATTCGCTGCGGATCGATTCCAGCAACTTCGCCCAGCAACATGCGCTCGGAGGTCATGGGGATGCCGCTGAAATGTCCGCCGCGATAACCGAGCGCCTCGCCGATGACAACCCACCGCGCTTTGCCGGATCGTTCGCGCAGGTAGGCGCGCAAATGTGCGCGGCGGATGGCAGGGGCATTGCGGCCGATGTCGTTCCGCGCATCCATTTCCCACCACGGATTAAACGCCGCGCCACCGGGCGATTGTTTCAATCGTTTGATAAACCGATCAACCGGATGCGCGCGCACAGGCGCAAAGTAGGGAACCTGGCGCAGACAATCCAGTCTGCGGAAATGAACCGCAACGATTGCGTCGGAAGCATTTGGGGGTCGAATCCCCTTGCCTCACGGCAAAAATCTCTTTTGTGTGCGCCCGGGACGACTCGGCATCGCAGCCGAAAATCCGCCGTACGCGAATTTGTCTTCGGAAAAATGCCGAACCACGGGTCGCCGGGAGGCGACCACTAGTCCCCTACGCGGCCGCTGTAAGCTTTTTCGCCTCGCCGCGTTCGTATTCGTAGAGGAACCCGATGAATTGCCGGCGATGCGCTTGTTCCTGCGCAGTGATGTCGAGAATCAGGTCCTGCGTCACCAGGTCCACCGGGTCGCACATCTCGATGATTTTCTTGTATTGCTCAATCGCCTCGTCTTCGGCGCGGATCACGCCCTTGATCACCGCGATCACGTCGGTGCTGTCTTTTGGCGGCTGGAGGTAACGCTGAGTACGCTCGAGATCGAGCGACCCGGGCACGCGCCCTTCCAGCACCTTGATTCGGTTGCCCAGCTTGCGGGCGTGACCCAGCTCTTCCTCGATGTCGCTCAAAAGAGCTTTCTTGATCTCTTCCGCGCGCACGCCGTCGAGGTCGATCGCGTTGGCCAGATAATTTTGCACCGTTTCCAGCTCCATTGCGTACGATTTTCTCAGCTCGTTGATGATGTCGCGATTGCTTGCCATGGTTGTTTGCCCTCCTTTTCTTCCTTCAAAAAAATCGTTCCAGACATTTGGAGCGGTCTTTGGGTGACGCGAAGATTTCGAAATTGAGTTTTAACCCCGGAATCGGGAGGCGGTTTTGAAGGCTGGAACCCGCGCGATTGCGCCGGCAAAAGCCACCGGATCACCGCAAAAGTTCCAGCAACGTTAGCGCATTTCGCGGGGCGGCGCCTTCGGCGTCGTTATCGAAGTAGACGTGGACGGCGCGGCTTTCGTCGAGCCAGCGTCGGATACGCCTGGCCCAGTTTCGAAGCGCGAGTTTGCTGTAACTCGATGCGTACTTGCGGGTATGACCATGGAACCGGATGTACACGAGGTCGGTCGTCACGCGCTCCCACATCGGCCAGTCAGGCGCATCGGAGATGCACGCGGCGATGGCGTATTGCTCGAGGCACGCCGCGACTTCATCGTCGAACCACGACGGGTGACGAAACTCGATGGCGTGCCGCGTGCTCTGCCAGCAGCGGCCAAGAATTCCCACAAACTGCTCCAACCGTTCCATGTCTTTTTTCAAGAACGCAGGGAGCTGCCAGACGACCGCCGCCAGCCGTTCTCCGAGCGGTGAGGCTGCGTCGCGACAGCGGACCACGGGCGCCTCCACATCCAGCAGCTTCTTGTTGTGAGTGACGTAACGGTGGCCTTTGATGGCAAACGGAAAATTCGGCGGGGTCTGGTCGCGCCATTTCTCAAATGTGCTTTTGTCCGGCAGTTTGTAGAATGTGGCGTTGACCTCGATGCCTGTGAACCGTTCCGCGCAAAACCGCAACCAATGTCTCGGTGACGTATCGCCGTAAAAACCGTCGCGCCAGCTTTTGTAATTCCAGCCGCTGGTGCCGATATAAGCTTTCGCCGGCATTTGTAATGCAATGTGAGACCCCTAGTGCCCTGATGGAACCGAGGCTTCACCAGGCAGCCAGGGCCAGGGATCTGATACTCAAAGAGGGGTGCAACGGATGAAGGCACGCATAAACTTCGACAGAACCCATGCTCCGCTCCGAGCGAACCGAGCATGCCACAGATCCGGCATTACAAGGGACGTTTGCAGGCGTGTCGCTGATTTGGATGAAGTCGCAGATCTCCCGAGTGCCACTCTGGTTTCATAAAGAGGCGAGGCGCCACGCCCCTCCCCTTTTTGGCAACATCGCTACACCATCGGGCGAAACCGCCCCACCACTTCCTGCAAACGTCCGGTGATCTGACCTAACGAACAGACTTCCACTGCTTCCAGCAGAGTGGGGAAAAAATTTTCGCCCCGCTCTACTACGGCAGCCAGTTTGTCCAGCGCGCGTCTGGCTTTCTCGGCGTTCTTTTTCTTGAATTTCTGGAGGCGATCCACTTGCAGTTGCTGTTTGGACCTGGGCGTGCGCACCAGTTTCACCTCGGGCGTATCCTCCACCCCTTCGCGATACCGATTGAGTCCGATGATCGGCCGCGTGCCGTCGTAGATTTGTTGCTCGTAACGATGGGCGGCATTTTGGATCTGGCTGCGCTGGTAACGTTCCTCGACGGACGCCAGCACGCCCCCGAGCCGTTCGATCTCGCGAAATTCATCCAGAATCGCCGCTTCCACTGCGCGCTCGACCGCTTTCATGCCTGGCGACCCGCTCAACATGTTCATGGTGTGTTTAAAAATACCAGACTCTTCCAAGAGGATGGCTTGTGCGTGCGAGGCGAGCCGGATCCATTCTTCGCTCGGCGTGGTGAATGGCTCGTCGGCGCTATTGGAATGGCAGGAGTTGGTGGCGTTCATGTACGCGAGAATCAACTCCGCCGCCGTGCGGGTGAGGTTGTTCTTGAACTCGGCGGCAATCAACGAGCGACCGCTGGTTTGCGTATGCAATTTGAAAAGCTGCGCCTTCGGCCCGGCGCCGAACACGTCGCGCATGCCGATGGCCCAAATGCGACGGGAAACCCGCGCCAGCGCTATGTATTCGGCATCCAGCCCGCAATCGAGAAAGAACGACAACCGCGGCCCGAATTGATCCACCGGTATCCCGCGCGCGGCGAACATCTCCACGTAGGCAAAGCCGTTCGAAAGCGTGTAAGCGGCCTGCTGCACCGGAGTGGAACCGGCTTCGCCAATGTGATAACCGCTGATGGAGATGGGGTACCAGCGCGGCATCTCGCGCGTGGTGTATTCGACCATGTCGGTCAAAAATCGCAAAGACGGATCGATGGGGAAGATGGTTTCATTCTGCGCCTGGACTTCCTTCAGAATGTCGGCCTGAATGGTCCCGCGCAGTTTGGGAACCACACCCGGCCCGAACCGGCGTTTGGCCGCGGCGATGTACATGGCCATGATGATCGGCGCCGGGCCGCTGATGGTCATGGACGCGGAAAAATTCGGCGAACCAAGGTCAAACCCGTCGTAGAGCCGCACCATGTCTTCCACCGTGTCGATGGCCACGCCGCCTTCGCCGATTTTTCCGAAAACGCCGTCCGCATCGCTGTCCAGCCCGTAAAGGGTGGGGCCATCAAACGCCGTGCTCAGGCGATGGGTGCGCTGGTGGCGCGTGAGATAGTGAAAGCGCTTGTTCGTGTCCTCGGCCAACATCAAGCCGGAGAACAAACGCGTGGGCTCTTCGGCCTGCGGAATTTTCCCGTCGTGTTTGCCGCCTTTTTTCTCGAAACTTTCAATCTCCCGGATCGGCTCGAGATACATCTCGCGATAGGCGGCGTTGAGGTACGGAAATTCGCCCGGTAAACCTTCGCCAAAAAGATATCGCGCGATCTCGCCCGGCTCGTCGATCTCGGGCAGCGCCAGACGAGGCAATGGCAGACCCGTCGGTGTACGCGTGACGGGAATTTTCGCCTTGATATCGTTCCAGCGCCCAAGCAGATCCCGCCCGAATTTTTCATCCGTGCGCGCCCGCTTCACCTGATCGAGCACGAACTGGTTGTATTTCTCGACCGATTCAACTACCTGTCCAAGCTTGCTCATCTTTTCCGCTCCTGCGTTGCTTTGATTCCGCCGCCTTCGACCTGGCCCGGGGCAGGTCGCGTCGCTGGATTTTCAACTTGCAAGGTAACTAGCCCTCGAATCGCCTCAAGGCAACATCGGCTTCTCACGGAAACGATGCGCCTGCCGATGCGGGTTCACCGGCCTGAGAGGATCAATTCAAACAATTTATCCACGCCGGGGTCGCGATGGCGCTTGGCAACGGTATCGACCAGCTGTTGATCGCGCCGGTTTTGCTCCAGGCGCTGTTCGATCTCGCTGTGCGCGGTGCGCGCGCGCTGCAGATCGCTCTTGTTTACCACAATGATGTCGGCCAGGTCGAGCATGACGATTTTTTGCAATTGCAAACGGCTGCCGTAATCGGGGTTCATCACCAGAACGGTTTGATCCACGAGCCCATTTTTTTGGAACGGCATGGCTTCCTGGCCGATGCCGACCGTCTCGATGATCACATAATCAAAATTCGATTCCGCCAGGAGCGCCAGACAATCGTGCGTCGCCGGGGAAAGGCCGCCGGCCTGACCGCGCGTGGCCATGCTGCGCATGAAGACGCGATCGTTTTGCGAGTTGATCATGGTGGCGCGATCGCCCAGCAACGCGCCTTCGCCCATCACGCTGGGGTCATGCGATAAGATGGCGATGCGGCCCCGCGGAGCGCGATTCAGGAAACGCAACACCAGCTCGTCGATGAGCGTCGTCTTGCCCGCACCGCCCGGGCCAGTGAAACCGATGACTCTGGCCTTGCGGATATCAGATTTTCGACCGCCGTGTCGCCCAGTGGACGCCGCGCGACGGACATTGAACGGGCGGCGTTTGCCTCGGGCGTATGCATCCTCTATCTCAGTCAGTTTGTGCGCCAGCTCCTGGTCGGGCGATTTCGGTCGGGGTCGTTTGGCCCGTCGTTTGCCATAACGGCGATGGATGAACTGCACCATTTCCTCCAGGGGCGTCCCGGCAAAAAAGATCTCGTCCACGCCTTTGCGTTTCATGATTTTGGCGTCGTCGTGCGTGATGGTGCCGCCGCCGCCGCCAAAAACGCTGATGTCTGCCGCGCCTTTCCTGCGCAGCAGACCGACAACTTCGGCGAAAAACTCGATGTGGCCGCCGTTGTAACTGGAAATGCCAATCGCCCGCACATCCTCCTGGATGGCGGCGCGGACAATGTCGCTTACCGAGCGATGGTAGCCAACGTAGATGACCTCGATGCCGTGTCGGATGAACTCCAGATTGATGGTGTTAATGGCGCTGTCGTGCCCATCGCAAATGGGAACGGCGGTCAGAATCCGGATCGGTGAAGCCATCGCAAAAAACTAGCGTTGAATCGTTAAATCGTTAAATCGTAAAATCGTCAAATGCCTGATCCACTTGATTTCACCGGAAAAGTCGCGCTGGTCACGGGCAGCTCGCGCGGGATTGGCGCGGAGTTGATCAAAGCCTTTGGACGGCGCGGCGCGCAATGTGTGGTCAATTATGTAGCCGACGCGCAGGGGCAAAACAAGGCCGACGCCATGAGAGTGGCTGCGGAGTTGGAGCAGCCGCTGGTGATCGAGTGCGACGTGACGCAGCCCGAGCAGGTCGAGGCGATGATGAAGCAGATCCAGGAACAGCGCGGCGGGCTTGACGTGCTGGTCAACAATGCAGGGATCATCAGCGATCGCACCATCAAGAAGATGCAGATGAACGAGTTCGAGAGCGTCATTCGAGTTAATCTCGCCGGCACGTTCCTCGTCACGCAAAAAGCCGCCGCGGTGCTTCGTTCCGGAGGCCGCATCATCAACATGTCGTCGGTGAGCGGGCAGATGGGCCTGTTTGGTCAGGCCAATTATTCCTCCAGCAAGGCAGCCATCATTGCGCTCACGAAGGTTTCCGCCCGCGAGTTTGCGCGGCAGCACATCACCGTCAACGCTATCGCGCCCGGTTTTATCGACGTCGGCATGAGCAAGGGCATGCCGGAAGAAGTGACGCAGAACTTCATCAAACAAATCCCGCTCGGTCGCCTCGGTGAGGCGCGCGAGATTGTCGATGCGGCGTTGTTTCTCGCTTCGCCGATGGCCAGCTATATCACCGGCCACGTCTTGAATGTTAACGGCGGCTTTTACATGGGCTGATCTTTTGAGCGATTTCCCAGAAAGTGGAAGCGCAGTTCAGCCCTTCTCAATAAGTTTGCCAGAGCTGCCGGCTTTCCGAATTGCCTCTCGACCAGAACAGCAGCGTTAGCTCAGTCGAGCTTTTGCACCAGCAGCCACACGAGCGCCGAGAGCATCGCAGCGAATGTGGACAACGCCAGCGTCATGCGCTTGGTCTGCCGTATCTTGAAGGCAGGCTTGGGAATGTCGTCATGGATTTGACCAGCCTCGAACAATTTCATCAGCGCAAAGGCTACGACGAAACCGACAGCGGCCCATTTGAGGCATCCCAGAGTGATCTCAAGCATCCCGGCCGGATTGTAGCGCAGGCGACCCCCTTGCTCAACTGGCGAAAGTCTCGTCGGCGCGGCACCGGGCCGTGTTTTTCGGCCGGCCTTGTCAGCGGGCGGCGGCCCGGCGCGATCCGGTATTTCCCGGCGTCTTTACTCGTTTACAAATGCATTGACTCCGCCCCCGACGGTTCGCTAGGCTCGCCTCATGACAAGAAGAATCCTAACCCTCTGCCTTGCAATCAGTCTCGCCAGTGTCTGGGCCGTTGAAGCTCAATCGCCCACGCCGGGTGAGTCGCCTGCAAAACATCGCGGACGCAAGAAAGCCGAAACGGCCACAGCAACAAGTGAAACCGCCGCCTCGCCGGCGGCTGCAGAGTCTCCTGCCGCCGGGCGGAAGGCGAAGCGAAGCCGCAAGGAAACCCAAGCCGTTGCAACAGCCAGTCCGGCTGCGGTGCCCGCAGCGACGCCCAAACAAAAGGCTGGTCGCAAAAGCGCGGCAACAGCTACCAGTCCCTCGCCATCACCTTCCAAGTTCTCGCTGGGCGAATTGTTCAAGCCGAAGACTTCCGCGTCGGCCAGCCCTGCCGCTGTGAGCAACGCTCCTGCAAAAAAAGCCAGCGCCGCAGCAGCGTCTAATCCACCGGCTCCCGGCGGAGGACACGGGCTCGTCTGGGTCAACACGGAATCGCACGTGTACCACAGAGAGGGATCGCGTTTTTACGGCAGAACGAAGAAGGGCAAATACATGACCGAAGCCGAGGCGATCAAAGAGGGCAACAGAGCCGCAGGCAAAGGCGAATAACGAAAATCAACTGGCTGCCCTCTGGGTGCGACACGCGGATCGGCTGCCGCGTGGCGCATCGGGGACGGGATTATGGCCGGCGCAAGCGCCGCGATCTTGCGCCGACCGCACATCGTTTCCCGCCGGTCCGCAAGCGGTCTTTTAAGCATAATGCGAGCGGGATGATGGCCTGCTTGTGGACGTCCGGTTTTGCTCCTTTATTGTCTTCGTGACGGCGACAGACATCACCATCTGGACCATTTCCGCGCTTCTTGCCGTTGGCATTGGCTGGAGCAAATACGCCAAATGGAAAACACGCGACAAGCTCGTGCGCGACCTCGCAGCCATGGACCCGGAGCGGCGCGAAAAACTGCTCAGTCGAATGAGTCCGGACCTGGCCATGGAAGCGCGACAGGAATTGATGCGCCGTTTTCACATCAGCTGATCGAGCGTTGAGCGCGCGACGTTGCGAAAATCTAAATGTCTGGCGCTGCTTTCCAGATGGTCGTCTCGGTTTCGCCACAGGACATCGACGAACAGAATCACGTGAACAACACCGTTTACCTGCGCTGGGTCCAGCAGGTTGCCACAGGCCACTGGCGCGCCGTGGCTTCTTTGCCGGCGCAACAAAAGATAGCCTGGGTCGTGTTGCGACACGAGATCGACTACCAAGCGCCGGCCGGGCCGGAGGACGAAATCCTGCTGCGCACATGGGTGGGCAGGGCCACCCGGCTCACCTTCGAGCGATTCACAGAAATCCGGCGAACCGCCGATGGCCGGCTCTTGGCCAAAGCGCGCACCTTGTGGTGCCCGGTGAACGCGCGAACCGGAAAGCCGACTCGGGTACCGGAGGAAGTGCGCGCGCAGTTTTCAACCTGAGGATGCCTCTTAGTTGAACATCGGGCGTTGCGCGTTGAGCGTTAAGCGTTGGAAAGTCCATCCGCACAATCACAGCCGGTTGTCGCCTGTTATTGCGCGACATTCCTAAAGCCGGAGATGTCGCATATCTACCGGCAACTCACCGCGCTGAAACGGTGCGCGCCGGTGGTGATTACGCAAAAACGCGAGCAGACGCGGCGTTACCCGTTTTCGGCAGTTCATGTTGTTCCCAAACCCGCCACGCACTTTTTGCGCCGCCTTTGGTTCCGCCAGTTGCGGGATGCCCCCTGGCAAATCTCGCGCCGGGAAACGCGTCGGCTGCTGGGCCTTTTGAACGCTGCGCACGCCCGGCTGTTGCACGTTTACTTTGGCCAAATCGCCGTTCACCTTCTCCCGCTGATTCGCGCGTGGCACAACCCGTCGATTGTTTCTTTCCACGGCGCGGATGTGACCGTGGACATGCACAAACCCGCCTACCGCGAGGCGACGCGAAAAATGCTCGAAGCAGTTGAGCTTGTGCTGGTGCGCTCGGAGTCGCTGCGACGCGCGGTGATCGAGCTGGGCTGCGACTCCGCAAAGGTTGAAGTTCAGCGCACCGGCATTCCGCTGGATCAATTTCATTTCAGGGAACGTGCATTCCCAAACAACGGCGAATGGCGACTCGTTCAGGCCGGGCGATTAATCGAGAAAAAAGGGATGCCAACGACGCTTCGCGCCTTTGAGCTCTTTCTGCGCCACCAGCCAAATGCCACGCTGACCATCGCGGGCGATGGCCCGCTGTTGGCTGATCTTCAACAGCTGACCCGCCAGATGAAGATCGATAAGCGTGTTGCATTCACCGGATTCGTTTCCCAGCACCAACTGCTCGAAATTTATTATCGATCCCACATTTTCCTGCACCCGAGCCAGACTGGACGGGACGCGAACCAGGAAGGCATTCCCAATGCGATGCTGGAAGCGATGGCTACCGGCCTGCCTGTGATCGCCACGCGGCACGGCGGAATTCCCGAGGCTGTGGAAAACGGCGTGAGCGGCATGCTCGTGCCTGAGCGCGATCCTGAGGCCCTGGCGCGGGCATTGATCGAGGCGGCGCAAAGCCCGGAGCTTCTCTCCCGCATGGCACGCAACGGCGCCGCAGTTGTTCGCAAGGATTTCGACCTGCAAGCGCAGGCGGCGAAACTCGAACAAATCTATTTGCGAACCATGGGCGAAGCCGGCTGAGGTCCCGCTTTTATTCTCCGCTTACTTGCGATGCCAGGTTTGCGTCACGTTTTGGACGCGCGGTTTGCAGGTGTCAGTGACCAAGACAAACGCCAGCGTGTTTGAGTCGGGCCGGCTAAACTTGTAAACACCGGGCTTTTTACACTCTTTGGGGATGGGCGTCAGGCGCCGAGTTTCCTGGATGGTGATGGTGTCGCCTGCAATCGTAAACGTGCCCCATATTTCTCGCCGGGGGGCGCTGCCAACGACGTGGAACGTGCCATCGGCATTGATCGTCCACACAGTGCCAAGCGCATTAGTCCATGTGCCTGCCAGCGCAGCCGGACCCGAGCGAGTGGTGGCGCAGGCGGTTACCAGCGATGCCAAGGCAGCTGCAGCCATGACGCGGAAGCCAGTTGGAATTTTCATGCACCCATGTTGCCCAGGCGCAGTGAGATCCGTCAAGCCGCTTAAAAGCCGCTGGCACGGCTCTTTCTTTCGAGAGAAAGATTGCCACTGCCCCGGTAAACCAATTACAAGAGAGCATGGAGGCGCATCCTGCATCGGTTACTGCTGCGCCGAAGTCAGGCTGGTTGCAGCGAAACTGGAAATGGTTCGTACCCGCCGGGTGCTTGAGCATGGCCATGCTCATCGTCGCTTTTATCGCCTCGGTCGCCCTGCTGATTCTCAGCAGCGTGAAATCAACGGACGTTTACAAAGACGCGCTGACTCGCGCCCAAACGAACCGGGCTGTGATCGGAGCGCTTGGCTCTCCTGTGAGGGAAGGCCTTCTGGTTTCCGGCAACACAAATGTGAACAGGGCATCGGGAGAAACCAACCTCGCCATCCCGATTTCGGGTCCCAAAGGCAAGGGAACACTTTACGTCTCGGCAACGAAATCGCTTGGCCAGTGGCAATATTCCGGGCTGGTGGTGGAAGTTGCGGCCACCGGTGAGCGCATCGATCTCCTCGCGAATCCAGCCGTTCGCACCAAGCCGTGACCGTTCCCGTGCGCGCCGCCATAAAGAAAATCTCGGCAAGCGGCGTTCTCTTCGGAATACTGGCGGGGATATTGGGAACGGGCGCCGGATTGGTTCTTGGATTTACTCTGGGCGCGGCGCTGGCAACGGTGTTTCACGTCTCCAGCTTCGAGGGCGAAGCAGGTTACTTTGCGGCCGCCATCGCGCTGATCGTCACGTTACTCGTGGCGCCTGCGGCAATCATTTTTACTCTGTACTGGCGCGGCGTGCGCGGGCTTTGGCTGTTGGTCGGGCTGGTCGCGGTCGGCGCGTCACTGTTTGCCATCGCGGCGTTGGGTTTCGGCATCTGGTATGCGGGGCAGCCGCACGTTCTTAACCCAAACGGCCCGACGCCGCTGCTTGAATTTGAAGTGAAACCGCCACCGGGCGAGTCATTGGAAAGTTTGACCGAAGTTCAACCCGAACTGGACACCGATCGCAACAGCATACCGGGCTACTGGCGAACGGCGCAGCCCCAAAATTCTCAAACGCGTGTCGGCTACGTGGAGCTTTACCTGCGCACTTCCCAGCGGCTGCTTGTCTTGAAATTCCCGGGACGCGAAGACCGCATTTTTAGGTTGCGTTTACCGGCCAGCCCGCTCGATCGGAAGTACCATGCCTGGTCCGACTGGCAAAACCCGGATTTTATCGCGAAAGGCGGCCAGCAACCTTCTCGTTTCTCAGGCGCTAACGAATACCAGATTCGCTACCGAGTAAATTCTGACGATCTGTGACCCGCGCGCTGCCATCGACAAGCAGGACTGCATTCTCGTGTTTGCAGGGCGCGGCCAGGCTAAACTTGGTCGTATCCGTTGAAGACGGCCTTTCCTCAGGCTGTTGCTTTAACGGCTGCTGATCAGCGCGAGTCTTGCAGGCCCGGGCAAGAGCGCTAGACCTTCCGTGCAGCGCGGGTAAGGTCTCTTCATGTCGATCTCCGAAGAACAGGTAAAAGCCGCCCTGAAATCGGTGAAATATCCCGGATTTACGCGCGACATCGTTTCATTCGGGCTCGTGAAATCGGTTCACATCGACAAGAGCGAAGTGCGAGTGCAACTGACCCTGACCACCAATGATCCCAATGTTCCCGCGGCCATTAAAACGGAGGCGGAAAAAGCGCTGCGGCTTATCGAAGGCGTCCAAAACGTCAGGGTTCTGATTGACGTCCACGCGCCGCCTGCCGGCGCCGGGTCGGTTATGGCTGCGACGCGGATTCCCGGAATCAGGCATGTCATCGCTGTGGCAAGCGGCAAGGGCGGCGTTGGCAAATCCACGATCGCTGCGAATCTGGCGGTGGCGCTTCAGCAGTCCGGGGCGCGGGTCGGGCTGTGCGATTGCGACATTTACGGCCCAAGCATCTCGCTCATGTTCGGCACTCGAGAACGTCCCATGGCCACGGAAGACAACCGGATCGTCCCAATCGAACAATACGGGCTGCGGCTGATGTCGATGGGATTTTTGCTCGACGACACTTCGCCGGCGATTTTGCGCGGCCCGATGGTCACTCGATACACACAGCAATTTTTGCGACAGGTGGAATGGGGCGAACTGGATTATCTCGTGTTGGATTTGCCCCCGGGCACCGGCGACATTCAGCTCACCATTGTGCAGACCGTGGCGCTGTCCGGGGCGATTGTGGCCACCACGCCGCAGGAGGTTGCGCTCATCGACGCGCGCAAAGCTGCCGCCATGTTTGAGAAGGTGAATGTCCCCGTGCTTGGTTTGATTGAAAACATGAGTTATTTCATTTCGCCATCGGATGGCCAACGCTACGATATCTTCGGCAGCGGCGGCGGCGAACGTGAGGCGAGGCGCTTGCGTGTGCCCCTGCTGGGCCAGATTCCCATCGACATGGCAACACGTGAATCGGGAGATCGAGGCATCCCCATCACAACCAGCGATGAAAACTCTCCGGTCGCTGCGGAGTTCAGGCGCATTGCGCAAAACATTCGCCGCATCCTGCCGTAGTTTCCGTTTTCGAAAATAAATGGCCCAACCGCAACTGGCCGCCAGCGGCGACGATTAAATATTTTCGGGGGCTGTTGCGTCGAATTTAAACGCTTCGAATTGTTGACTTACGGTGATTTGTATGAAAGAAGACTCTGAGATGCCATCTTCGGACGAAGACCAATCTCAATTCGTAAAGGATTCCGCCCTTTACAAGGAATTTCTGGCCGAACGCGCCGAGATCCTCAAACACAAATGGATCGAAAGCGAAAAAGCCGGCAGAGATATCGGTTTTGAGAGGGCGTTGCTGGATTGGATCGTCAAGCATCGCTCTCAATGGCGCGAACGGCGGAGAAAGGAGGCGCGCAGCGAACCCCGATAAGTTGTCGGGGTTGATTTTTGTACCTTTAAGGCGGCCCGGCGAGGTCGCCAAGGAAACCAGATGAGCCAAACCAGAAAAAGTTCACCCGCTGCCATCCCTGTGATGGACGCGGAAGCGATCCGCCGCGCTCTTCGGCGAATCGCGCATGAAATTATCGAGCGCAATCCGCAGCTGCCAGCGGTTGCGCTGGCCGGCATTCCTTCACGCGGCGTAGCGATTGCGCAACGGGTGGCGGCTTTTATCCGCGAGATCAGCGGCAAGGAGGCGGCCACCGGCGTGATCGACGTCGCCATGCATCGCGACGACGTGGGCAGGCGCCGCGAATTGCCCGTCGTGCGCGCCTCCAGTCTCCCATTGCCGCTGGATGAGCGGACCGTCATCATCGTCGATGATGTGTTGTACACCGGGCGCACCGTCCGCGCCGCCATGGACGCCATCAGTTCCTTCGGACGTCCCGCGCGCATTCAACTGGCGGTATTAATCGATCGCGGACATCGCGAGCTGCCCATTCGCCCCGATTATGTGGGAAAAAATTTGCCCACCGCGGCGCGCGAGCAGATCCAGGTGCGCCTGCGGGAGACTGACCACGAACCCGACGCCGTGTGGCTGGAGCGACAATGAATCTGAACAGGCAACCTCCACAGAGCGCCCGCCCGCCGCGTGCCGCAGAAAACGACCCGCGGGACGTGACCGCTTCGCAGAAACTCCCATGACCGCACGCTGGACACGAAAAGATCTGCTGGGCCTGCGCGAGCTGTCGGCTGACGAAATCAATTTCATCCTTGAAACATCCGACGCGTTCAAACAAGTCGGCACACGCGAGATCAAAAAAGTTCCGGCCTTACGCGGAAAAACGCTGGTGAATTTCTTTGTCGAACCAAGCACGCGCACGCGCACTTCATTTGAGCTGGCCGCCTTCCGTTTGAGCGCAGACGTGATCAACATTTCCGCCACAACATCGAGTCTGAAAAAAGGGGAAACACTCAAGGACACCGCGCGCAATCTCGAAGCCTTGCACGCCGATATTCTCGTGCTGCGCCACAGCTCCGCGGGCGCGCCGCAATTTTTGGCCAGGCGGCTCAAAGCCAGCGTGATCAACGCCGGCGATGGCGCGCACGAGCATCCCACCCAGGCGCTGCTCGATCTTTACACCATCCGCGAAAAGCGGGGAAAGATTGCCGGCCTGCGCGTGGCCATCATTGGCGACATCTTGTTCAGCCGCGTCGCCCGCTCGAACATTTTTGGTCTGCTCAAGCTGGGTGCGCATGTGACCCTGGTGGGCCCAAGCACGCTCGTGCCGCGCGAGTTTGAAAAACTGGGAGTCGAAATCTCACACAAAATCGAGGACGTGCTGCCGCGCGCGGACGTCGTCAATCTTCTGCGCATCCAGCATGAGCGTCAGCGCAGGGAATATTTTCCGGGGCTGGGCGAATATATCCGCCTGTTTGGGCTGACGAAGGAACGCGCCAGACTGTTGAAACCGGATTGCCTGATCATGCATCCAGGTCCCATCAATCGCGGCGTCGAAATCGACAGCGACGTCGCCGATGGACTGCAAAGCGTCATTCTCGACCAGGTCACCAATGGCTTGGCCGTGCGAATGGCCGTTCTTTACTTGTGCGGAGGGATCGCCGCATGAGCGGGGCCGTCATTCGTCACGGCCACATTGTCGATCCCGCCAACAAGCGGGATGAACCTGCGGAGCTTTACATCGCCGGGAGCAGGATTGTGCAGTCCGAATCGGAAGCGCGCCATCTGGAATCGGACATCGAGGAAATCGACGCCACCGGTCTGATCATTGCCCCGGGATTGATTGACATGCATGTGCACCTGCGCGAACCGGGATTCAGCCACAAGGAAACGATCGAGTCGGGATCGCGCGCCGCGGCAGCCGGCGGGTTTACCACTGTGGTTTGCATGCCAAACACTTCCCCCGTAGCCGACGATCCCGGCACCATCGCCTGGATCAAGGATCGCGCCGCCGCCCTGGCCTGTGTCAACGTTCTGCCAGCTGGCGCAATCTCGAAAAATCTTGCCGGTGAAGAATTGGCGCCCATCGGTTGCCTCGCCCAGGCAGGCGTGGTAGCGATTACCGATGACGGACACTGCATTCAGAATCACGAGCTGATGCGGCGGGCTGTGGAGTATGCGCGCATGTTCGGTCTTCCGGTGCTGGATCATTGCCAGGACTACAACCTCGTCGGCAATGGAGTGGCGCACGAAGGTTACTGGAGCGCGTTGCTCGGTCTGCCCGGATGGCCGGCGGCGGGCGAAGAAGCGATGGTGATGCGCAACATTTTGCTCGCCGAATTGTGTGATCATCATATCCACTGCCAGCACGTCACGACGGCCGGCGGCGTACGGTTGATACGCGAGGCGCGCGCGCGCGGAGTAAAGATCAGCGGCGAAGTTTGCCCCCACCACATCGCGCTGACTGATGAGGCGATCCAGAGTTTTGATACCAACTGTAAAATGAATCCGCCGTTGCGATCGCAGGCCGACGTTGCGGCGCTGCTCGATGGAATCGCCGACGGAACGTTGTCGATCTTGTGCTCGGATCACGCGCCGCACGCCGACTTCGAAAAGGAAGTGGAGTTCGATGCCGCGCCCTTTGGGATTATCGGCCTGGAGACGGAGCTTGGATTGTTCATCGATCTGCTCGTGCACAAACATCGTAAGATCGACCTGCGCCGACTGGTGGAAATGTTCACAATTGAACCGGCGCGGTTGCTGAGGCTCGACGCCGGCACGTTGTCTGTCGGCGCGCAAGCGGATGTCACCCTCATTGATCCGGAACTGGAGTGGACCGTAAACGTCGATCAGTTTCGCTCCGCGGCGCGCAACTCTCCATTCAACGGTTGGAAATTGAAAGGGCGCGCGGTGCGAACCATCGTGCGAGGCAAAACCGTCTGGAAGCTTTAGTGGCCGCTTGCAGTCCACGCCCGGTCGGGTGCGGAAAGCTCTGCCGGTTTGCGCGCGGCGTTGGTGAACCAACGCTGCCTAATGCGCGTACCCGCCGTGAATATAGTTTTCCAGATGCGCGATGGCGGCGCTTTGACAGGAAATCACGTGCTTGACCAGGTCGCCAATGGAAATCACGCCCACTACGTCCTCGCCATCCAGCACCGGCAAATGGCGAATGTGCTTTTCGGTCATCAGCCGCAGACATTTTTCCACCGGCTCATGCGGATGCGTTGTGAAAACGTTCGTGGACATGATCTCGGCAACCTTGGTTTCACGTGAACGCTTGCCCCGTAACATCACCTTGCGCGTGTAATCGCGCTCGGAGACGATGCCCACCAGCCGCCCCTGATCCATCACCAGCAGCGCGCCGACATTTTTGCTGTCCATTAACCGAATCGCTTCAAAGACTGTGGCATCCGGTGAAATCGAATAAACCTCGCCGCTTTTTTGATTCAATATGGCGCGGATAGTGCCGCTGACGTCCATAAACACTTAAACAGTTCGACAGCCTCGACCTCCCGGGAGGAACAATTACAATAGGTCACCATTGTTCCCTGGCGCAAACCAATTCTGCTCTGGCTTCAGCCGGCGTGTCCCCGACGCGTATCGAGACGCAGTGAGAAGAGGCGCCGCGTGCGCCGGGCGAGGCGCTCCCATTCGGAGAAACTCTCTTGCCTTGAAGCCGCAAAGCCGGCATAAAGCGGGGGTGCATGTTTCGTGGCCACTGTTAAAAGCCTTTTCCGTCACGGCGCGTCTGCCAGAAGCGTTCGCAAGCGAGTCGATGCCGGAGCAAACGTTTGCGGGCAAACCGGAACCGGATTTTTTCTGTGTCGGCGCGCAGAAAGCCGGTACCACCTGGCTGTACTATCAGCTAGCCGCTCATCCGGATTTCTGGATGCCGCCTCTGAAGGAAGTGCATTACTTTGACCAGTTGTCCAGGACCCGCGCGCCTGCGCCCCCTGTCAGAGATTCGCGCGACGCCTGTTTTTTGGCGCGGGTCAAAAGGCTGAGCGAACAGTCGCACATCGATCTTGAGAATTACGCGCGTTTGTTTGAGCCCAAGGGCGCGCTTCTCTCCGGCGACATCACCCCGGCATATTCGATGCTCAACGAAGAACTCATCGAGCGCATCGCAGCTCGTTTTCCAAATGCCAGGGTCATCTTCATCGCGCGCGACCCGGTGGAACGGGCATGGTCCCAATTGTCCATGGGAGTGCGCCTGCAAAACATCGATCCATTTGACGTCACCGATGCGAACGAAGTGATTCGCAACCTGCTGAATCCGGGCGTGCTCCTCCGCTCGTACCCCACAAAGATCGTGGCCCGCTGGAAACGTTACGTTCGCCCGGAACTGTTTCGCGTCTTCTTTTTCGATGAGCTTGAAGAGAATCCCGGCGCGTTGCGTCGATCCATTCTCGATTTTCTGGGTTCGGACCCGCAAAAAGCGCCCGACCCATCTCCAAGCGAAGGCAGCCATGAAAAGAAACGAAAAAAACTTCCGCTCAACGACCGAGCGCGCGCGGCCCTCGCGCACTTTTTCAAGGATGAACTGAAGGCATGCGCGAAGGAACTTGGCGGCCCGGCACGAACATGGCCCGCGCGCTATGGATTTTCTTTCGTCGTCTTTTTGTGGCAAATCGCGGATTATTTGGACCTGTTCTTCTGGTGTGACCTGATCGCCTGAAGTTCAGGCGCTGGATGAGTCGCGTGCTCCTCCGATCTCAAATTTGGTCGCCCTTTCCCCGTCAGAAAAGCAAACCATCGTGACATGATCTGGAGCTGGCTGCTGCGCGACCGCGCTTCCCGCGGGAGAGGCAAAAGGGAGGCTGCAGCTTCCGCGGTCGTGGCAGGTCCCGACTTCTTATGCGTCGGCGCGCACAAAGCCGGTACCACCTGGCTGTATCAGCAACTAAATGCGCATCCGGACTTCTGGATGCCGCCGTTTAAGGAGCTGCACTATTTCGATCAACTCAGTCGCGTAAAACGTGCTGCCCCTCCACGACGCCGCGATGAACGCGATCTGCTCTTTCTGGAGGGCATCGAGCGCCTCAGTGCCGAGCCAAAACTGCGCCTGGAGAATTACGCGCGCCTTTTCGAGGTGAAAGGATCGCTTCTCTCAGGCGACATTTCCCCAAACTACTCGACGCTTACAGACGGCGTTATTCGGCAAATCGCGCGGTTTTTTCCAAGGCTAAAGGTGATTTACATGGCGCGCGATCCCGTTGACCGCTTTTGGTCGCACTTGTCGATGGAGGCGCATTACCGCCAGATCCCTCACTTTGACTCCACCAATATCGAGGACGTGAACCGATACCTCCTCCGCCGCGGAATGCTCCTGCGTTCTTATCCAAGCGTAACCGTGGCGCGTTGGAAACGCTGGGTGCAGCCAGATCGGCTTCGCGTCTTCTTCTTCGACGATCTTCAAACCGACCCCGCCAAACTGCGGCGCTCAATTCTTAAATTTCTGGGCGCAGACCCTCACAAAGTGTCGGAACGTAATCCGCCTTGCGATCGATCAGCGGGCGTGGAAACGACAAATTTCAACAGCTGGGCAGGAATGAAAAAGCTGCCGCTCACGGACGAAGTGCGCTCGCACCTGGCTCGGTTCTTTGAAAAGGAACTCAAGGCCTGCGCCGTGCAGCTGGGCGGTCCGGCCAGAAACTGGCCCGGCCGATACGGCTTTTAGAGCGGCGATCTGGAGCGTGTTGGCGTTGTCAATCGGCCGCGGCGAACAAAACCGGTTCGTTCCCCGCCGCCCTGCGCCTTAAGCCAGCCGCCACCTCGCGATAAGAGACCGAAGCCGGCAGGCTTTATTTCTTCGCCTTCCCTATTTTACTCCAGCATGCTTTGCTCGCGCGCGATTTGCCTCCAGCTCGGCCAGATGTTTTTCCGACCACCGGCACAAAGCCTGCAACGGCTCGATCAAAGTGCGCCCCAGTCGGGTGAGCCTGTATTCCACTTTCGGCGGCACCACCGGATGCACGGTGCGCTCCACCAGCCCGTCGCGCTCGAGGCTGCGCAAAGTTTGGGTGAGCATTTTTTGCGAAATGCCGCCGATCTCCCGCTGCAGCGCAGCGTAGCGCATCGTGCCGCGGGCCAGAATCTGAATGATTAGCGCCGTCCATTTGTCCGCAATCCGCTGGAGCACAAGGCGAGATGGGCATCGCGGATCCAGAACGGACGGAGCAGAGGTTTTGCCAGACATGTTAGAATCTAGTAATCGCCCAAATGCTCACACGCAAGCAGAGTGTAACAAACCAATCTGATGGTATAGCGAAATTGATCTGTAGTTGACGACAGGTTTTGTAACTCCGAATTTGAACCATGGGAAATTTACTGTCTGACAATGACAGAAGCGCAGCGATCGTTTTACTGGCTGACGAGCCGGGCGCAGATTCCGCCACCCGCCGCGAGCGGGACACGATCGAGCTGGCCGGCGCAGATTCGCAGCTTCTCGATGATTACTCCCGAACGGTGGTAGCAGCGGCCGAGCGCGTCGCACCCGCGGTCGTCAATATCGAAGTCAAACAACAACGCGCTACCCGGGCAGGTGAGCGAGAGATTGGCGGCAACGGGTCGGGGTTCGTGATCACGCCGGACGGCTTTATTCTCACAAACAGCCACGTGGTCCACGGCGCGACAGAGATCACTGTGAACGTGCCGGAAGGTCGAGATTATCGCGCCCAACTCATCGGCGATGATCCCGACACCGATCTGGCGGTCATCCGCATTGACGCGCCGAATCTCAAGCACGTGCGACTAGCCGATTCGGAAATCCTGCGCGTGGGTCAGTTGGTCATCGCGATTGGGAACCCATTCGGGTTTGAGGCGAGCGTGACCACAGGCGTGATCAGCGCCCTGGGCCGCTCCATGTACTCGCACTCGGGTCGGCTGATCGACAACATCATTCAAACTGACGCGGCGCTCAATCCCGGCAACTCTGGCGGTCCACTGGTCAATGCGGCGGGCGAAGTCGTGGGGGTGAACACGGCCATGATCCGCCCGGCTCAGGGGATCTGTTTCGCGATCGCCAGCAACACCGCAAGGCTCGTTGCAGGGTGGCTCATTCGCGACGGACGAATCCGCCGCGGCTACATCGGCGTGGCCGGTCAGAACGTGCCGATTCACCGGCGTATTGTCCGCTTCTACAATTTGCCACTGGAAAAGGCAGTCCTGGTTGTTTCTGTGGACGAGAGCAGTCCTGCCGGTCGCGCCGGCCTGCGCGAAGGCGACCTCATCATTGCATTTAATGGCCAACCGATCGGCAGCGTGCACGATCTGCACAAGATGCTGGTAGGGGAGCAGGTTGGCGTCGCCGGCCTGCTTACAATCATCCGGCACACTGAGAAACTGGATTTGCCCATTCTGCCGGCGGAATCACGTTCCGATTAACTGCAAATGTTTTCGGAGTTGATGCGCCGCTGCATCTCCGAACAAGTCCGCGGAGACGTTGCTAACCCGGCCTTGGTCGCGGAGTAGCTCGTGGTCGTGGAGTCGGGCGCGGCCGAGGCTTATGGGTCGGCGTTGGCGAAGGCGTTGCGCTGGGTGTAACAGTCGGCGTTGCACTCGGGGTCACGCTGGCTGTTGGCGTGGGTGTCACCGTTGGCGTGGGTGTCACTGTTGGCGTGGGCGTTGGCGACGAGGCGCCTTCGGTGTTGAGGTATCGGGCCAGCGCAAAGTTGGCAAATTCTTTCAGCCCGGTGCCCTGAAAACCGACGGCCACAATTTTCCCGTCGGACTGCAAAACACCGCCGTTGGCGCCGCCGTTCAGATCGCCGAACGAAGTGCGCACTCTGCCGCCCTCGCCAAAAGTTGCGTCCAGTGAGCCGTCGGAAGTCAAACGTGCGAGCAAAAAATCCGAATCGGACGACTCCGTGTTTGGATAGCCATGGCCGTGACAAAGATCGTGCAAAGCCAAACACTGGATCGGCCAGTATTAGCGCCGCTCATCTTCACAGATACTTCTGTGGTTCGGTTGGAGCATCAAGAACAGCGCGGTAACATTCTTGTTACCGCCAGCTAATCCGAACTCGTTGCGGGTGCTGCCTCCGGCTAACGTTCAACAGAACATTTGCAGCGGCCACGCCTGCCTCTACAATCCTAATTCCCCGATGAAAATTCTCGTGATTGGCAGCGGTGGGCGGGAACATGCGCTGGCGTGGAAATTGAAGCAGTCTCCCCACGCACAGCGGATTTTCTGCGCGCCGGGAAATGCCGGCACGTCGGAAATCGGGGAGAACGTGGCGATTCCCGCGAACAACTTTCCAGCCCTTGTTCGATTTGCCAAAGAAAACCGCATCGATCTGACTGTTGTCGGCCCCGATGATCCGCTGGCCGCGGGCATCGTCGATCGGTTTGCGGAGGAAAAGTTGCGCGCGTTCGGGCCGACCAAATCGGCCGCGCGCCTGGAAGCCTCCAAGATTTTTGCAAAGGAACTCATGCGGGCTAACAAAATTCCCA
>Ga0209581_1001230_pt1 | contig 32192 bp, 31 predicted proteins | sample Coa_R2_FD_187160 | JGI IMG/M metagenome (GOLD analysis project Ga0209581, IMG submission 187160) | Surface soil microbial communities from Centralia Pennsylvania, which are recovering from an underground coalmine fire - Coalmine... | ecosystem: Environmental > Terrestrial > Soil > Unclassified ...
GCGCTGAGACAAAACAAGATCACCTTTGTGCTGACCACGCCGATCCGGCCGAATAATCCCATCGCGGATCACATCTACAAGCATGGCGATGGAGTAAAAGTGCTGGCGCTTACGGTCGAGGACGCCGCTTCAGCCTGGAAGGAGACCACCAAACGCGGCGGCAAAAGCTATCTCGAACCGACGACGCTAAAGGATGAACATGGCCAGATCGTGATGAGCGGCATCCACACCTATGGCGAGGTGGTGCATCTGTTCGTGGAGCGACGGGATTATCGCGGGCCGTTCATGCCGGGATTTCGCAAATGGGAATCGAGCTACAATCCTCCGCCAACCGGCTTGCAATATGTGGACCACTGCGTCGGCAACGTCGGCTGGGGACAGATGAATCCGTGGGTGGAATTCTACGAAAAGGTGATGGGATTTCGCAATATTCTCACCTTCGACGACAAGGATATTTCCACTGAATACTCGGCGCTGATGAGCAAGGTGATGGCCAACGGCAACGGATTTGTGAAGTTTCCGATCAACGAGCCGGCCGAGGGGAAGAAGAAATCGCAGGTGGAAGAGTATCTGGAGTTTTACAACGGCGAAGGCGTGCAGCACATCGCCATGGCCACCAACAACATCATTGAGACTGTCACCGATCTGAAGGCACGGGGAGTGGAGTTCTTGCACATCCCTTCCACCTATTACGATACGTTGCTCGATCGCGTCGGTCACATCGACGAGGAACTCACCGCGCTCAAGCGGCTCGGGATTCTGGTGGATCGCGATGACGAAGGATATCTGCTGCAAATTTTCACCAAGCCTGTGGAAGATCGCCCCACGTTGTTCTTCGAAATCATTCAGCGCAAGGGAGCGAAGAGTTTTGGCAAAGGCAATTTCAAAGCGCTGTTCGAGGCCATCGAGCGCGAGCAGGCGCTGCGAGGTAATTTGTAGTGAGAACGGCCGTATTCGAGAACGCAGCGACTCCGGTGAAGACTGGCCGGCAATTCGCCGGCCGGAGCGAACGGAACGGTGGCGCCGGCCGCGTTTCCAAAACGCGAAGCGAAGACGAGCCTAAACCTGCGGCTCGCTCGAGCTGGAGCGCTGCCGGCTCGCGTCTCGAAATTCAGCGCGACGTAAAGAGAGGAGGAAGCAATCATGCCGTATTATCAGAAACTGGGTGAGCTGCCGAGGAAACGACACGTCTGGTTTCATCGCAACGGCGCAGGCCCGAGCTACAAAAACGAAGGCATCGCCTACGAGCATGTGATGACTACGGAAGGTTTCAACGAAGCCTATTCCATCCTGTATCACATGCGCCCCCCGACGCGCGTGCGCGAGATCAAGTTGCTCAAGTACCAGGAGCTGAAAAAAGTCACCGACAGCCCGCTGCGCCATCACCATTTCCGCACAGCCAATATCCCGCGGCGCGGCGACCTCTACACCGGGCGCATCCCGATGCTGTTTAACCAGGATATGACGGCTTATCGTGCGCGGCCGGCCAAAGCGTACGACAAATTCGAGTACTACAAAAACGGCGGCGCGGACGAGATCATCTTTGTCTTTCACGGGGGAGGCACGCTCGAAACGGTTTTCGGCAAGCTCCGTTACCGGGCCGAAGATTACATCGTGATTCCCCGCGGCGTTACTTACCGCATCGTACCGGATAACATTGAGCAAGAGGATTACCTTATTCTGGAATCGGCCGGGCCGGTGCGGATACCGCAGCGTTATTTGAACCACGAAGGCCAGATCAAGCTTGGCTCTCCCTACTCGGAACGGGATCTGCATGGACCCAGCGAGCTGATCACTATCGATAGCGACGAGGACGTGGACATTTTGGTAAAAGACGGCCCGCGCTGGACGCATGTGACGCTGGCCCATCATCCGTTTGATGTCGTGGGCTGGGACGGTTATCTCTATCCGTTTACCTTTAACGCGCAGGATTTCGAGCCGATCACCGGCACCTTTCATCAGCCGCCGCCCATCCATCAGACCTTTGAGATTCGCGGTTACGTCGTGTGCACATTCGCTCCGCGCATGCTCGATTACGGTCCCGATGCCATGAAAATCCCGTGGGCCCACGACAACGTCGAGGCCGACGAGGTTCTCTTCTACGTGCGCGGCAATTTCGGGTCGCGCCGGGGAATCGAGAGCGGATCCATTACGCTGCATCCGCGCGGGATTCCGCACGGGCCGCACCCCGGAACGATCATGGCCAGCAAAAATGCCACGCGCACCGAAGAGCTGGCGGTGATGTTTGATACCCAGCACACGCTGGAGCTTACCGAGGAATCGCTGGCGCTCGACGATCCGAAGTATCCTCAAAGCTGGCTGGAATAACTTGCAGCGCGGCCCCTCGCAGCAAAAGGGCAACATTGCGCTCCGCAACCGGCGGGGACTGGAGCGCGTCGGTTCTTAATGCTAGGCTTACGCTCAGCTGCGCCCATGATTCAGCATCGAGTTTCCGAAGTTGACGTCGAAGAACGATTCAATCGTACCTGCAGCCGCCTGCCGGCGAAGAAACTTGCCAGGCTCGCGGAAACATATCGGCAACTGCTTGTCGGCATCGGCGAGGATGTTGACCGCCAGGGCCTGCAGCGCACCCCGGATCGCGCCGCGCGAGCCCTGGAATTTCTTACGCAAGGTTACCGGCAGGACCTCGACCAAATCATTAACGGCGCAGTATTCGAATCGCCCGCCAGCGAGATAATTTTGGTGAAGGACATTGAGCTCTATTCGCTGTGCGAGCATCATCTGCTGCCCTTTATCGGGCGGGCGCACGTCGCTTACATACCAAATGGCAAGGTCATCGGCCTGTCGAAAGTGGCGCGCATCGTCGATGTGTTTGCCAGACGCCTGCAGGTGCAGGAGAATCTCACGACGCAGATTGCCGAGGCGCTCATGAATTTCCTGCAGCCAGCCGGTGTGGCAGTGGTGGTGGAAGCCAAGCATCTTTGCATGATGATGCGCGGCGTTGAGAAGCAGAACTCGGTGATGAAAACCTCGTGTCTGCTGGGCGTTTTCAAGGATGACGCCCGCACGCGTTCGGAATTTCTGTCGCTGCTGAGCGGGTAACGGTTTTTTGGCCAAACGGGCCCGCGTGCGCGCGCTGGCAAAGCTGTGCTCGGCGCGCTGTTGCGACGCCGCCGGAAAGCGCCCGTCTGCTCTACTTGGTAATGCCGGCATTCCGTTGGCCCGATCTGCCTTGCGCGGTGCGGCGCTGTGTGTTTGATGACTCATGCTTCTCACGGTGAGCAAACGCCTCGAATTCTCCGCGTCGCGGCGCCTGCGCGCCGCCGGTCGAAGCGAAAGTGAAAATCTCGCCCTGTTCGGCCCGGAAACGAGCGCCCGCCACGGGAGCGGACGCAATTATACCGCCTATTTCGTGTTCACTGGCGCGGTGCATCCGGTGACGGGAATGCTCATCAACATCAGCCAGATAAAGGAGCGGGCCGGCAAAGTTGTGCGCGAGCGTTTCGATCACAAATTTCTCAACGAGGACAATCCAGCGTTTCGAACCACGCCGCCCACTGCGGAGAACGTTGCCCGGCAACTCTATCTCGACGTGGCTCCGGCGTTTTCCGATGTGGACGCAAAATTATGCGCCTGCCACCTTGCTGAATCGCCCGATCGCAGCGCCACGTATTACGCCGACGGCGCGTGTGAAGCCAATTACTGGTTTGAATTTTCCGCAGCCCGCAGAACGATCTCACCGCACCTGAGCGCGGAAGAAAACGCGCGCCTTTTCGGGTCAGCCACCGCCATTCACGGTCACAATTATCGGGCTCGCCTGACGTTCCGCGCCGAGCGCTTCAATCCGGTGGAAGTTGTGACGCTGGTTCCCTTCGATGAAATCGATCGCTGCATTCACGCGTTGCGGGCGGAGCTCGATCACCGCTTTTTGAATGAAGAGGTTGTGGGTCTGCAGGGACGCCCGATGACCACGGAAAGCCTGGCCCTTTACATTTTCGAGCGCGTCTCCGGCATGATGCCGTTGAATCGTGTGCGTTTACACGAGCGGCGCGACTTGTTTGCGGAATGCCGGAGCGAACGGTTGATCTTTCTTGGTTTGCAGGCCGGTTTTCACGCCGCGCATCGCCTGCACGCGATGGAACTTTCCGATGCAGAGAACGCGGCGCTGTACGGCAAGTGCAACAATCCGCATGGTCACGGTCACGGTTATCTGATCGAGGCGACAGTAGGCGGCGATTACGATGCCCGCAGTGGAACGCTCTGCGACCTCTCCGCATTCACAAACGCAGTCGCCGGAGCGCTCCAACCCTGGAACGACCGGCATCTGGATCTGGAGACGGAGGATTTCCGACACGCCCCTTCCACGGGCGAAAACATCGTTCGCGCGCTCTGGCCCCGAATCGATGGCCGGGTGGGGCAGCAACTGGTGCGACTTCGTCTGTGGGAGACAGTAAATAATCGCTTTACGCTGCGGAGAACGTAGCGCGGGCGTTGCGAGCGAATCTGCGGCGTGCGAGATAATTTGCCAGCACGCAGCAGTGGAAGCGGGCCGTTGCATCGGGCATGATCTGTCTGTTACATGAAACGCTACCTCATTACAGGAGCCAGCCGCGGAATCGGCCGGGCCATCGCGCAGAGACTCGCGGGCCAGGATGTGGAACTGCTGTTGCACGGACGCGACACCGTCGCTCTGGCGCAGACGCGCAGAATCGTCGAGCCGCAATGCGCAAAAGTGACGCTTTTGGTCCATGATCTGGCGACTCCGCAGGGCGTTACCGATCTGATTGCCCAGGCTGGCGCAGCTCCAATCAACCTGCTGATTAATAACGCCGGCGTCGCAGTGGTGAAGCCATTCACGGAAATCACTCCCGCCGAGTGGGAGCAAACCGTGGGGGTCAACATCACCGCGCCGTTTCTGTTGATCCAGCACTTCGCGCCACGAATGCCGCCGGGCTCGAGCGTGGTGAACATTCTCTCCATCGCGGCCAAGAGCGGTTTCCCGAATTGGAGCGCCTATTGCATGAGCAAGTTTGCGCTGGAAGGTTTTTCCCAGTCAGCGCGCCAGGAATTGCGGGATCGAAAAATTCGTTTGATTACCATTTACCCCGCAGCCACCGATACAGAGATTTGGGAGAAGGTTCCGGGCGATTGGCTGCGCGACAGGATGATCACGGCCGATCAGGTAGCCGAAGCGGTGGCCTTCGCCGTTAGCAGGCCGGTTGATACGTTGGTTGAAGATATTACCCTGGGAAACTTGGCCGGCAGATTGTCCTCCTAGCGGCAGGATTTAAACGCAGACGCGAACTGTATCGCCGAAGAAGTTCTAACAGATCCGACGGCGTTTTGCTGCGGGTTTAACAATGCAACTTGCGCGTCGGAAGCCGCCGTGTTTGGCCGGGAAACTATCGCGCTTGACCGGCCAGTTGTCGGGGAGTAGCCTGCCACTTGGTCGGTGCGGGCACAAACCTATCGCTGCCGGGCCTTGGCAGCGAGTAATGAAAGGGCTTCAATGAATAAGATTCTCGCCGGACCTCTCGCCGCGGCGTTGTTGCTGGGCGGCTGTTGCAAACCGAATCCCACGATTGGTTCACAGGCTGTTAACCTGAACGCCCAGCAAACCTCGATGTGGTGCTGGGCCGCCAGCGGGCAAATGGTCATGGGTTTCCTCGGTGTGAGCGTAACGCAGTGTGATGAAGCAAACAAACGCTTTGGCAGAAGCGATTGTTGCAACTCGCCCGTTCCCAGCGACTGCGTGAACGGCGGCTGGCCGGAATTCGACAAATACGGATTCACGTTTACAAAAACCTCCGATGCGGCGTTGTCCTGGGAGCAGGTAAAGGATCAAATTTACTGCCAGCGCAAGCCGTTTGCGTTTGCCTGGCACTGGACCGGCGGGGGCGGTCACATGATGGTCGCCACCGGTTACGTCACCATCGACGGCGTGAATTACGTTTCGGTGAACAATCCGTGGCCTCCCAACGTCGGCGATCAGTACACCAAAACGTATGACGATTACGTGAGCGGCGCGGATCACACGCACTGGGACGATTATTACAACGTCACAAAACAGTAAGGAGGCCGGATGAACATTTTTTTATTCACGTTGGTTTGGTTAATGACAGCCGCACTGGCACTTGCCCAGGGAACCACACAGAGCAATGCGCTACGCGACATCGGCGAAACCAAAGAAGCCGCCGCCCGCGCACTGGCGACCTTCCAAAAGCTTGGCCGGCAGACGAGTTTCAAAGCCATGGGCTTCGAGTCCGCTGATGAAATCAGTGGAGCTACGCTCGACGAACTCCTGCCGGTGTTCATGGTGGAGCTGAACGATTTGCGCGGATATCAGGCGGGATCCGACCCCAACACATTGCTCAAGCCAATCGACAAGGTGATTTACCCAGTCAAGACCGGCACGCAGGTTCGCTCCTCCATCATCTTGCAAAAGGGCAAGGAAGGCTGGAAAGCGTCGGATTTCGGAGGCCCGAATTTTGCCCGGCTCGTTACACGCGCGCGAGACGAAAGCGTGAAGGCAACCGGTTTGCCGTTGAGCGCCTATTTCGTTGTGCAGGCTCCGGCACTAAACGCTTATTTCCTCGCCTATCGGCAGGACGGCAAGCTTATGCTCGCCTCACTTGTCGATGATCCCGCCTTGAACCTGCGCGCGGGGACAGCGTCGCCGGCGGAGCAGGTATTCGGGGATTTAAGCGTCGTTGCCAGGAAATATAACGGGCTGCCGATGTAGCAACAGCGCGCTTACCTGGCCGAAGCGTGCAATAACGCCTGCGACTCCGGTTTCTTGTGATAATCGACCAGGCGAAATCCCCAGCTGATTAGGGTCGAGAGATCTTGTGTTTTGGCCTTCTTTTCGTTGAGGAATTTTTCAATACGCGCTTTGAGCTCCGGCTGCTGATCGGTGGTGTCGAGGATCTCAAAAATTTCCATCGACAGCAGCCAGTCCTCGGGGTGTTCAGCCTGTTGCGTTTCCCAAATCTCACCAAGCCGTTCGTAACCGGTCTTGCTTTCGCGAATCTTGCGCACCTGAGCGTAAAGATTTTCCAGGCGCTTGCGTTTGGCGTCTGACGGCACTTTGATGGTGCGTTCCCTGGGAACAAGCGCCACCTGGTTGTAAGCGTCTTTGTCGGCCGCTCCGTTGAACACCGAACTGATGCGCTCGCCCACAGCCATGTCGTACGTTCCCCAGTCGGGATCAAACAATACGCGGTCGCCGTGTTTGGCGCTGCAATTGGAAAATGTGATCAGGAGCAGCTTCCCCTCGCGTCGCAAAATTTTCTCGACTCTGCCGGAAACCACGATGCCGCTGACGAATTCAATTTTGGCCTTCTTGCCTTCCACGATTCCCAGCGCATGCAACTGATCGTTGGTGAGCAACTCGGGCGACGCCGAGACCTGTTTCCATCTTCCAATCGGCGAACCGAATCCATCTTTGTGATGATCGATGCCGTGCCCTTCGAGTTCCTTGTTCGCGAATGCCAGCGCGCTTTTGCCAGAAGTGCGCAGAAAAACCGGGGCGTTATTCTCGTCGGTCACCACCTCGGTGAAAACCCCGCTGACCTGCAGGCCCGATGAATATTCGCAGGTCGCGACATTCTGGCATTCGATGGCTTTGTTGATTCCATGAAGGCCGCCCACTTTAAATGCCATCGTGCTTGCAAATTCCTCCAGAACGTCCTTCAAATGCTGGAAATCGCGGCACACGAACAGATGCGGCTGACGCGTGGTGATGTCGAAGGCGTAGTTCTGCGCGTCGATCGAGTAGGGGATCTTTTTCACGCTGGGCTCCAGGCAGGAAACCGATTCGCCGATGGAGGAGAGCAAACCCGCGCCGTAAATCTTCGGATTTTCCAGCGTCCCGATCAATCCAAACTCAACGGTCCACCAATGCAGACGCGAGAGCAGCGCCATTTCGGAAGGTTCGCCGAGGTTTTTCTGACGATGCTCGACCAACTTTTGCGCTTCCTCAATCTCTCTCGGGTCGGCGTTTGGGCGTTCCTTTAAAATGGATAAGTGCCGGATGGCTTCATAAAGCTCGAAATCTTTCTTTGACGACATCGCCTTTGCCCCGACTTCGCCGAAGCGCTGCAGATACTCCGAGTATTCGCGATCTACGATAATCGGGGCGTGTCCGGCGGCCTCGTGCACGATATCGGGAGCCGGCGTGTATTCGATGTGCTGGATCTGGCGCATGTCGCAGGCGATCACCAGCACCTTGTAAGCCTGAAATTCCATGAACGCCGCCGGAGGAATGAACCCGTCCACGGCCACGGCGCCCCAGCCGATGCGGCCCAGAATGTCGTTCATCTCTTCGATCCGCGGGATGCGTTCGAAGGAGATGCCGGTGTTCAGCAAACCTTGAAAATAGACTTTGTGCGCGTATTCGCGCAGAAAGAAAATGTTCTGCCGCATGATGAAACGCCACACGGCGTGATCCACCGGCGTGTAATCTTCATAACGCTGATCGACTGCAAACTGGAGCAGGTGTTTGGGACAACTGGCGACCGCGGCATTACTATAGCTGATTCCGCTCTGGGATTTCATCGGGGCACCTCCTTGGCCGAATATAACTTATGACTCCTTTTTGGCGCGGGCAAGGAGGGATTCGGCCATGCCCGGGGGCTCGCGCCCGGCTTTACTCGCGAAGGTTTTCGCCTCGCAGCCTTAAAAATATCCGCAATCCGCAAGCGCCGGAATTCGTTTCATCCCGGAGCCGCCACTTAAAAAATGATCACCGCGTTGCCCACGCTGACCAAATCTTTCACGCGCGCGGCATCCCAGTTCGCCAGGCGAATGCAACCGTGGCTGGCTGCCCGGCCGATGGTCTCCGGATTGTTGGTGCCGTGAATGCCAATGCCAGGTTTGTTCAGACCCATCCAGAGCACGCCCACCAGATTGTTTGGGCCGGGCGGCAGATTGTAAAAATTTTGCGTGCGCACACCATGGTTGAGCATCCCCTCGTCGTAACGGAACCATGGCCACACGGCGGCGCCGAGAATTTTCCACGTCCCCACGGGCGCGGGCAGCGTTTTGGAACCGGGCGTAATGGGAAAAACGCACACCAGTTGATCATTGTCGAAGACTTCCAGCAGCCGCTCATACGTATCGACAAAAATTTTCCGAGTCGCTAACGCGGGATTGGGCGGAACCTGGCCTTCGGCGAATTTCTCGACCTCAAACGGCAATACATTTGGCACCTTGAGGGTTTCACCCGGTTGGAGGTGTTCCCAGTCTCTCCCCGGGTTCAATTTTTCGATGTACGCCTGTGCTGAGTGATACCGTTCCGCCACAAACTCGAGCAGGGAAGTGTAGGGCAGCCATTTCAACTTCGCCTGCTGAGCGCGACTGGCTGGCACGTCTCCCACGAATTTCGAATCTTCCTCCCTGATGGTGTAAGTCGTGTAGGGTACCGGCACCTGGTCCAGCATCCATTGATCGACCACGCCGGTCTTCGGCATCGCGTGCGCGTGCTTGTAGGAGATAAGCGCTTTACGGAAAAATTCGCCCATTCGTCCGTCGATCTTTCCCGGCCCAAAATCGTTGTTATCCAAAAAAATCTGCAATCGCGTGGCTGTTTCCTCATCATAATTGGGAAGGGCCACAGGATAAACTCGCGGCGGCGGAGTTGAGCTCGGCTGCGCGCGGGCGAACGCGCAGATTGATAAGATCGCCAATGCGGTTGTAAGAAATTTCATTGCCCAGAGTAAATCCGCGCACAACAAATTGCGCAACTTTCCCGGCGAGAATGAACGGTCGCGCCCAGGCGAAAGCGGTGGCGATCTCGTTAACGCGCTGGCCGCAACACCGCCGCGGACTCGCCCGGCAGAGTCCATCGCCCGGCAACGGCGACCTGGTGGAAACCCTCTCCGCCGTAGCGCGGAGAGTCGCTGCTCCAGAGCACTTCCCATGTGCAACCGGCCGGCGGCGCCAGCAAAGGTTCAGGCGCCGGCGCCAGGATCTGCCGTGATCCGAGATTAACCAGCAGCAGGCGATCATCGTTGTTACCTGAAAAATATCGAAGCACGAAGCTGGCCGGCCCAAGCACTGCGCCATCAATTCCGCCGCTGCTTTGCCGCCGCAAACGCGAATCTTCCCGCCGAAGCTTCAATAGATCAGCGTGCAGATTGTAAAGTTGGCGGTTCTTACGACGTTCGGAAAGGTCGAGTTTGCAGCGAGTGAACGCGCTGGCATCCTCCGGCGCCGGCAGCTTTTCCCAGATCTGCTCCTCGCTCAGTGACAGAAAGGGTGCCTGCAACTGGGCGCGTCCATTTCGAATCGCCTCGCGCACAGCGGGATCAGTCGGGTCAGCAAAGAAAAAGAAGGGACTGGATGCGCCGAATTCCTGTCCCTGGAAAAGCAGGGGAGTCCACGGGCCGAGCAACAGAAGCGCGGTCATTGCGCGATAGCAGCCGGGTGACGTCTGAACATGGAGGCGCTCACCCGGCCCTGTATTTGCGATTTGATCGTGATTTTCCAGAAAACAAATAAAGACTTCGGGACTGAGACCGGCGGTCGGCGTGCCCCGTGCCATGCCGCGCCACGAGACGGCCTGACCCTGGTGCAAAAAACCGTATTTCGCACACGAAAGAAACTCCTGCGGCGCGCCACGGTAATCGCCGTAGTAACCCTGCCTTCGGCCTGTCAACGCCGCCGCCGCGCTGTGATGGAAATCGTCGTTCCACATGCCGTCGAGATCGGCGCCGCCTTCGCTGCGCGGCAGCGCCATCTTCGCCTCCTGCAAAGCGTTCTCAGCGATCAAAAGAATCGAACGGGCGCCGGCTGCCTGGCGCGCCGCGCGCCCGATTGCCCCGATAATGTATTCCTGCGACTGATCGCGGATGGCGTGCGTGGCGTCGAAACGAAATCCATCGAAATGAAATTCCTGAATCCAGTAACACGCGTTGGTGATGAAAAATTCGCGAACCGGCGCCGAATTCGGGCCGTCGAAATTAATCATCTCGCCCCACTCGTGAGCCGTCCCGCGCTGCAGATAATCGTCTGAGAAAGCGCCGAGATAGTTTCCTTCCGGTCCGAAATGGTTGTAAACCACGTCGAGAATCACGCCCAGCCCCAGCGTGTGCGCGCGATCGATAAACTCCCGCAATTCGTCGGGTGTGCCGTACAAGTGCGACGGCGCGAAAAGATCAACTCCATCGTAGCTCCAGCCAAATTTTCCCGGGAACTCGGCGATCGGCATCATTTCGATCACCGTGATCCCGACGCGCGCAAGCTCCAGCAATTCCTTCGCTGCGGCGCGCCACGTCCCCTCCGGCGTAAAAGCGCCGATGTGCATTTCGTAAATAACCTGACCCTGGAGTTTCAAGCCGGGCCAGTGTGTGTCGCGCCATTTGAACGTTGTCGGGTCGATCACGCATGACGGGCCGTGCGGTCCATCGGGTTGATAGCGCGACGCCGGATCGGGATAGAACGTGTCTTCGCTGTTAATCCGAAATCGGTACCGGGCGCCGGAACCAATGGCAGCGGCGCCGGAAAAGTAACCGCCCGGCTCGGGGTCGAGCTGATGAACCAGGGGCGCGGAATTTTCGCCCCGGCTCTCGCAAACGACATCCACACGCCGTGCTTTCGGCGCCCACACGCGGAAATGGGTGTGCCTGGAGTCGATTGGTTCGGCCCCGATGGGATAACGGCGCCGGAAACCACGATGCCGACTCAACATTTTTCTGAACATGCGAAAGCGTGGTCTGTGAAGCAATCGAGGAGAGATAGCCTGCCAGCCGTATTGGAATGTTTTCCGATTTCCGTCCGCAGGCGACTTGAGCAAATCGTTGCTTCGCTTTTTCGAGATTGATCGGCTCGCGCCCGGAGCTTCAGAATGCAGCCCATGAAGCCCGGGGAATCGAGAATCGAAATCTTCAGACCCTTCGGCAAAGCGTTTGAACTTACCAAGCAAATTCTGTTTCAGCCATTTGATCTGAAGCGATGGCTGGTAATCGGCTTTGCGGCATGGCTGGCACACCTCGGCGCGGGGGGTGGCCTCAACTTTCGCTACAATTGGTCGCAGAGCGGAGAAAAACTGCAGGAAGACCTGACCCAAATCCCGCGCCCTCTTCTGGTCATCGGCATCAGTGCGCTGATCTGTTTTCTCCTTGCCCTGGGCATTCTGTTTACCTGGCTCCGGGCGCGAGGGCGCTTTGTTTTCATTGATTGCCTGGTCAAGAATCGCGCTGCGATTGCCGAGCCCTGGCGCGAGTTCCGGCGCGAGGCCAACAGCTATTTTGTTTTCTCGCTGTTGGCCGGTCTGTGCTTTGGAATCATCGCGGCACTGCTGTCGCTCCCGTTTATCCTCCCGATGATGCGCGGAAACGCATTTTTGCGCGAGCACTTCCTCTACGCTGTTTCGAGCATGGTTGCCTGGGGATTCACGCTAATTGTAATCATTCTGGCGTGGTCGCTGCTGGCAAACTTCATGGCGCCTGTGATGTATCGTCAGCGTTGCGGCTCCTGGGAAGCTTTCCGAACAGTGGCCCGCCTCCTGGGGAATTACCCCGGCGAAGTGCTTTTGTATTGTTTGTTTTTGATTGTGCTCGGACTAGCGACAGCGCTGATCAGCTGTCTTGTCACGTGCGCCACATGTTGCCTCGCAGCGATTCCCTACGTGGGCACGGTGATTTTGTTGCCGGTGTTTGTTTTGCTTTGCTTGTTTCCACTGTTGTTTTTGCGGCAGTTCGGCCCGGATTACGATGTGTGGGCGGCGGCCATGCCGCCCGAGTTTGCGGCGGTTTTGCTGCCAACACCTCCGACAGTCGAACCTTCGTCGGCACCGCCCGCCGATGCCACAGAAGGATAAACGCCCGGAACGTCACGGAGTAAACCGTGCGTCTCATGCCTTGCCGGATTCGCAGATCGCGTGCGGAGCGGCGACATAGATTTCGCCTGCAACCACCGAATCTGCTAGGGTGCAACGATGAAATCGGTGACGTCTTCGCTGTTCAATAGCGAGCCGTGCCTGCGGCTGGCAGCGGTCGTGTTATCCGCCGCGCTGCCAACTCCGGCATCCGCGCAGGCAGTCCAGCCCACCATGCGAGCCATCGTCGTGCACCAATGGGGCGGTCCAGAGGTTTTGAAGTATCAAGAGGCGCCGCGACCAACGCCGGCAGAAGATGAAATCCTCGTTCGGATAATCGCCGCGGGAGTCAATCCGGTGGATGCATCGATCTGTTCGGGGAGATACGCGAAAGTTTTGGGAATAACACTGCCATTTGTTCCAGGGTCGGACATTGCCGGCATCGTCGAGAAAACGGGAACGAAAGTGACGAAGTTCAAGCCCGGCGATGCGGTATTGGATATATGGAATTGAAACGCGGAGGCGGCTACGCTCAGTATGCGGTCGCGCGCGAGACGGAAGCGGCGCTCAAACCGCAATCCATCAGTTTCACAGAGGCCGCGGCGGTTCCGATCGCGGCGTTAACAGCGTGGCAGGCTTTGGTCGATACAGCGAACCTGGTCTCGGGACAGACGGTGCTCGTTCACGGCGGCTCCGGTGGTGTTGGCACATTCGCCATCCAAATCGCCAAAATGCGCGGCGCCAGAGTCATCGCTACCGCCTCGACACAGAACCAGGATTTGCTCAAGGAGCTTGGCGCAGATGTGGCGATCGACTATACGAAACAAAAGTTTGAGGACAGCGCCAGAGATGTAGATGTGGTTCTGGATTCCGTCGGCCGGGATACACTGGCCCGTTCCTACCCGGTGGTAAAAAAAGGCGGAATCATAGTCTCCATCGTTGGACGGCCTGATCCCGCTGAGTTGAAAAAGCACGGAATACGCGGCGCTTCGCTTGGCGTGGAACCCAACTCGGCGGAACTGACCCAGATCGGCAGACTGATCGACGCAAAGAAAATCAGGGTAATCGTCTCCCAAACGTTTCCCCTTGCCGAGGCTGCCAAAGCTCAGCGGCAGATCGCCACTCATCACACGCGAGGAAAGATCGTGCTCAAGGTTGCTGAGGAACCAAGGTAGGATGGCTTTGCGGCCAGGACGGCGCCGCTGGTCGTCGCGGCTGCTCCTTCTTCGTGGATTCGCTGAATCAGCCCAAGGCGCGTCGCTTCAGAATGACAAGGCAGAAGCCAGCGCTAATATAAAAGCAGGATGAATTGGGAGGCGATTAGTGCGATTTCGCAATTAGTCGGCTCATTGGCTGTGGTGTTATCGGTGCTCTATCTGGCTGTGCAGGTGCATCAGAACACTCGCGTCGTAAAACTTGCCACGCAGGACGCCGCTGCCAGCGCGCTGCGAGACGTGACCAAACCATTCATGGAAAACCCGGAGCTGGAAAGGATCTGGCGCGTCGGCCTGGAAAACGTCAGCGCCCTTTCGGTGGAGGAACGGGCGCGATTTTTTCACGCAACTTACCAGTTCCTGAAAGCATTTGAGACCATTCATTCGCACTATGTCTATGGGTTGATGGATCGCCAGCTCTGGAAAGGATGGGAAGGATTATTGCGGCATTACGTCGCCGCTCCGGGAATCGCCCATTACTGGAAACTGCGTCCCGAAGTGTTCTCGGTCCGCTTCCGCAATTTTGTCGATGACCTGGAGCCGCCGCCCAACCAGCGCACGGTCGGCACGCTATTTGGAGAGGAAAAAAATTAAAAGCGAGCGAAGCCCGCGGCGGCTTTTGCAACCGGACCCTATTTGCAGGGGCCTGGAACCGGGATGAAGAACTTGCCGTCCTTATCGGCGATAAAGTTTTCCGTCGTACTGGTCGAGCTGCCGTTGGCGTCTTTTCTCTCCACTTTGATGATGAGCTTTTTGGTCGGCTTGAGCGTGAGACAAACCTTGCCTCCGGTCGGGGAATCCATTGGCGCAGTCGCCTTTTTGATATCTTCCGCCGTGAGCTCCACCAGCTCGATCTTGGAAATTTTCTGGCCTGCCTCTGCCGACTGCATCATTTTGTAAAAGCTGAGAATGGCCGGGTCGGCGCCTTCCTGGTATAGGAACGATTCCAGAGCAGCGGCATCTCTGGTTTCGAAAGCCGTTTTGTATTTGTCGACAAAAGCCTTTTCCTGGTCGGGGCTCGCGCAAGGCGAACTGGAGACCGCGGTGGTAACGGCGCAGGCTACGATGCTGATTAGGGCGAAGTTTTTCATAAAAAAATGAGCCTAACAAACACGACTGGCCGCTGGCAAGCCCATACGGCGAAGAAAAACCGTTGCTGATCTGCGCGGCGCAGGCTAATTGGAACTCCCAAATCGATCGCGGCGGCCTGAAAGCAGCCGCGCTCCCGTTGGAGATGAACATTCACGAATATCAGGCCAAGGAATTGCTGCGGAAATTCGATGTCGCTACGACGCGCGGTCGGGTGGCCTCAACCCTCGACGAGGCGGAGCAGATCGCCCGGGAGTTCGGCGATGTCGAATTGGTTGTCAAAGCGCAAATCCACGCGGGCGGCCGGGGAAAAGGAGTTTTCAAAAATGGCTTCAAAGGCGGCGTTCACCTTTGCAAGGCGCCGAAGGAGGTAAGGGAAATCGCAGCAAAAATGCTGGGCCAGATTCTGGTGACCCACCAGACCGGTCCAGCCGGGCGCGTGGTGAACAAAGTGCTGGTGGCGGAGTCTGCCCGCGTGGCGCGGGAAATTTACTTTGCCATAATCTTGGATCGCAGGAGCGCGGCGCCCCTGGTGGTGGCCAGCACCGAGGGCGGTGTGGAAATCGAAATTGTGGCGGCGCAATCGCCGGAAAAAATCATTCGTGAGCCGATCGATCCGCTCACCGGGTTGCAGCCCTTTCAGGCGCGCAAACTTGCCAGAGAACTCGCCTTTGAATCGGCGCAGCTCAAAAGCGCTTCCAAGTTGTTCGACGGTCTCTACCGCACTTTTGTGGCCTTTGATTGTTCAATGGTCGAAGTGAACCCCCTGGTGGTTACGAGCGAAGGCCAGGTGCTGGCATTGGACGCCAAATTTAACTTCGATGACAACGCCCTTTATCGCCACCCTGAAATCGCCGCCATGCGCGATTTCGCCGAGGAAGATCCGCGGGAAGTGGAAGCTTCAAAGCATGGTTTGAATTACATCGGGTTGGACGGCAACATCGCCTGTCTGGTCAACGGCGCGGGTCTGGCTATGGCCACCATGGACATCATCAAGTTCTATGGCGGTGAGCCGGCAAACTTTCTCGACGTTGGCGGCGGCGCCACCGAAGAGCAGGTCACGGAAGCTTTCAAGATTCTGATCGCCGACAAAAACGTGCGGGCAATTCTGGTAAACATTTTCGGCGGCATAATGAAATGCGACGTGATTGCCCAGGGGATCATCAATGCCGCCAAAACCGTGAAGCTTTCCGTCCCACTGATCGTGCGCCTTGAAGGAACCAACGTTGAACGCGGCCGGGAACTGCTGAAGGAAAGCGGTCTGGTCTTAATCGCCGCCGATGACCTGGCCGACGCGGCGCAGAAAGCGGTGGCAGCAGCCAAAAAGACAAGTGGATCCTAAAAGTGATCGGCTTCGCAGTTTTCGCTGAGAAACCCAGCGTAGAAGCAGAAACATGAAAGCAAAACCAATTGCCTTTGCCGGGATGGCGGCCACTGAGATCAAACGGGCCAGGGCGCTTCACGAGGGAACGCTTGGGCTGAAAGCCTCCAGCGAATTTAACCAGGGCGTCTGGATTGAATACCAGATCGGTCCTGACACGCTCGCCATCGGCAGCGTGGGGGACCAATGGAAACCTTCTCCGGACGACACCAGTGTGGCCATCGAAGTGGAAGACTTCGAGGACGCGCTTCAAACTCTAGAGAAGGCAAATGCGCCGGTGTTGGCCGAAAAGATTGAGAGCCCGACTTGCCGAATGGCGATTGTGCAGGACCCCGACGGCAATAAGATCATCGTGCACAAGCTCAAAACCGACAAACGCAAAGGAGACGTCAAATGATTACAAACGAAGTGGCTTTCGTGGCCATCGCAGTTAAAGACAAGGAACGCGCCCGGACATTTTACGAAGAAACGCTGGAGCTAAAGCCTGCATCTGTCCAGATGGATGGCGCATGGGTGGAGTATGATCTGGGACCCACGACGATCGGCGTCGGCTGTCACCCGGCGTGGCAGCCTTCGCGAGACGGAACCACTGTCGCCTTTGAAGTGGCAGACTTCGACGAGGCCTACGCCAAACTCCAGGAGCGCGGCGTCTCGTTTGATATTGAAAAGCTTGAAACGCCGGTGTGCTGGATGGCTCAATTTCGCGATCCAGACGGAAACAAACTGGTAATCCACAAGAGAAAGAAATGAGCGACTCCAGCTGGCAAATGGAGAAGGGACAAAATCAGCCCGGCACGACGCAGACGCCGAATGCCGCTCTGTTTGTGGGCGACGCCTCTGGCTGCCTGTGAACGATCAGTCCATTCATATTCATGTCCATCCTTGTCGATAGGAACACGCGTCTCGTTGTGCAGGGAATCACCGGCAGCGCGGGCGCTTTTCACACCCGCCAATGCATCGAATACGGCACGAACGTGGTCGCCGGAGTCACGCCTGGGAAGGGCGGCCAAACATTCGACGGCAGGGTCCCGGTGTTCGATACCGTGTGGGAAGCGCGGCAAAAAACCGGCTGCAACGCCTCCATAGTCTTTGTTCCCGCGCCCGCGGCGGCCGACTCGATTCTGGAAGCTGTGGATGCCGGTATCGAAATTGTGGTGTGCATCACTGAGGGAATCCCGGTAATGGACATGATGCGGGTCAAAGCGCTCATGCGCGGAAAGCAAACGCGCCTGATCGGGCCAAACTGTCCTGGGATCATCACGCCGGGTGCGTGCAAGATTGGGATCATGCCGGGTTACATTCACAAAGCGGGCAGTATCGGAGTCGTCTCGCGCTCCGGCACGCTCACCTACGAAGCGGTGTGGCAGTTGACCACCCGCGGCTACGGCCAGTCAACCTGCATCGGCATTGGCGGCGATCCCATCGGCGGCTTGTCGCACCTGGATTGCGTGAAACTTTTTAACGATGATCCCGGCACCGAAGCGATGGTTTTAATCGGCGAAATCGGCGGCTCAGCCGAGGAAGAAGCCGCCGAATGGATAAAAAACAATTGCAAAAAACCGGTGGCGGCTTTCGTCGCCGGATTGACCGCCCCGCCGGGGCGCCGCATGGGACACGCGGGAGCAATTGTTTCCGGGGGCAAAGGCACTGCAGCGGGAAAGATCGAGGCTTTGAGGGCCGCAGGCATCGCCGTAGCCGAGACGCCGGCTGCGATTGCCGATACGCTGATCGCTCGAATGAAAGGCGCATGAGGCGGGCGCGAGTCATATGACACGGGACGGGCGCAGGCGCGTACTGCTCATCGGCCTCGGACGCTGGGGCACGAATCATTTGCGCGTGCTCAAATCGATGCCGGTGGAACTTTTTGTGGCCGATCATCACCAGCAGCTTTTGAGCGACTCCGGCCTGCCCAAAGAGCGCTGCGCCACCAATGCGCAGTCGGTTTTCTCGAAAATTGACGCGGCGATCGTCGTCACTCCGGCGCACACGCATTTTGATCTTTGCCGCGCATTGCTCGAACAGGGCAAGGATGTGTTCGTCGAAAAGCCAATCAGCCTCGTCTCGCGCGAGGCAAGGCAACTGGCGGAGCTCGCCGAAAAATCGAAGCTCATCTTGCAGGTAGGCCACATTTTTCGGTTCGATCCCGCGTCGTTGTGGATTCGAAACGCCATCGCCGCGGGCCGCTTCGGCAAACTTAAAACTCTGCGGGCCAGGTTTAGCGGGTTCAAGCGTCCACGACCGGATACGGGGGTGACCTTCGCCGACAGCATTCACTTTATTGATTTGTTCAACTACCTTCTGGGGAGATCGCCGCGCAGAGTGCATGCCGTTGCGTACGATTTTCTGAAACGCGGAATGGATGACGAATCGCTCGTTGCCCTGGAATATGCGGGCGATGACGGACACCCGATCCTGGCGACAGTCGAAGCCGGGTATCATGCGCCGGGAAAATTCCGCGAGCTTACCGTAACGGGAACCGAGTCTTCGGCGGTATGCGATTACAACGTGGCGCAGTACAAAATCAAAACGTTCGAAAACCGGCACATTGTTGCCGCCGGTGAGATAACAGCCGTGGAAGGAGCCGCGCATCAATTGGAATTTCCTCCCGAAGAACCGTTGCGCGCGGAACTGGCAGCCTTCCTCGAGTCCATTGAAAACCGCACGCCGCCGTTGGTAGATGGATGGGCGGGGTGCGAGGCCGTGCGTCTCGTGGAGGCCGCGCTGGAATCGGCGCGGACGGGAAACTGGATTGAAATTTCTCAATGAATCCTGCCCCCTATTGCAGAGCGCGGGGCGCGCATCGGCAATTGTCGGATCGCCACCGGTGAAGATAATCGAAGTGATTGAGCAGCTCTGTGATGGCGCCAGGTAACAAAACGACGGACGCGCGGGATGCGGCAAAACGAATCCCGCTATCTCGTGTTTTTCTCGACGACGAGGTGCGAGATGCGGCAGCGCGCGCGCTGGGATCTGGTTCTTACATTTTGGGCAAAGAATGCGAAGCATTCGAAACGGAACTAGCCGCTTACACAGGAACACGACACGCCGTGCTCTGTTCCTCGTGCACGGCCGGCATGTTCCTGCTTTTCCAGGCATTGGGGGTGCAGCCGGGCGACGAGATTCTCGTACCGTCCCATACAGCCTTCCCGTCGGTTGAACCGATAATTCACTGCGGCGCGAAACCGGTCTTTATCGATATTGACGAGACGTATTGCCTGGACACCGACCTTCTTGAGGAAGCGATTACGGCTCGCACGGTGGGGATTCTTCCGGTGCATCTCTATGGGCACCCGGCCAATCTGGAGCGGGTTTTCCAAGTCGCGCGCAAGCGGAATCTTTGGGTCGTGGAAGATTGCGCGCAGGCGCACGGGGCGCGTTTCAACAACCGACGGGTTGGATCGATGGGGCTGGCCGGTGCGTTTTCATTTTTCCCGTCCAAAAATCTCACCGTTCTGGGCGATGGCGGCTGTATCACAACAGACGACGACGGCATCGCGGAGAAGATCCGGATGCTGCGAAACCATGGACGCAAAACGAAGTATGTTCACGAGATCGTGGGTTATAATCTGCGCTTTAACGAGATCCAGGCGGCGATTGGGCGTATTGGGCTGCGGCGCCTCGAGGAATCGAACGCGCACCGACGCCAAATCGCAGCGCGTTACACGCAGCGACTGCACGCAGCGGTAATCCCCCCGATGGAAAAGCAATGGGCGTACGCCGTGTATCACATGTATGTCATCCGCACCCGGCAGCGCGATCTTCTGGCAAAATATCTCGGGGACAGGGGCATCAGCACCGGCATTCATTATCCCGTGCCGAACCATCGGCAGCCAGCGATCACGAAACTTTATTCGACCGTGCCCGAGCTGCCGAAGACCGACTCGGCGGCAAAGGAGATTCTGTCCCTGCCGATTTACGGTCAAATGCCGCTGGAGGATGTTGACTACGTGTGTGACGCCGTTCTCGATTTTTTTAACGTGCAATGAACGCGCCGGAACTCAGCCTCGTTATTCCCTGCCATAACGAGGAGGGCAATTTGCAGCCGCTGCTGGCAGCCATTCGCGCGGCCCTCGATCCGCTGGGGTTGAACTATGAAGTGGTAATCACCGACGATTTCAGTACCGACAAATCCTGGGATATATTGAAACGCCTTGCCGCAGCCGACCCGCGCGTGAGGGCTCTGCGCTTCGAATCCAATTGCGGAGAATCAGCCGCCACCTGGGCGGGAATGCAGGCGGCGCGCGGTCGTTACATTGCCACGCTGGATGCCGATCTGCAGAACGACCCCAGGGATCTGCCCGCCATGCTTAAGGCGCTCGAGGATGCGGATTGCGTCTGCGGAACGCGCGTCGCCACGCGTGCCAAAGGCGACAACTGGATTCGCATTGTTTCCTCGAGAATAGCCAATCGGGTGCGCAACGCGCTCTCCGGCGAGAATGTCACCGATGCCGGCTGCACGTATCGCGTCATGCGGCGCGAATGCCTCGAGCGGGTGAAATTTTTCAATGGTGCGCATCGTTTCCTTCCTACGCTGATCAAGATGGAGGGATTCCGCGTGCTTGAAGTGCCGGTCTCGACCAACCCGCGTTACTCGGGCCGCAGTCATTACGGCGTCTGGAATCGTTTGTTTAAATCGTTTCGCGACCTGCTGGGGGTGCGTTGGCTGAAATCGCGGCAGATCCGCTACGAGATTACTGAATCGATCAATTGCCTATGAACACACTTGCACTTATCGCCATCACCTGGATTGGAAAGGAATATCGGTTTCTCGGTCTGGACTGGAGTTACCTTGTGATCCTCGGCCTCATTGGGAACGCGACGTTTTCCATGCGCTTTCTTGTGCAATGGATTGCCTCGGAACGGCAGAAGGAGAGCGTTATTCCCATTTCGTTCTGGTATTGGAGCATCGCCGGCAGCGTGATCATGTGTCTATACTTTGTCTTTAAACGCGATCCGGTCGGTATCCTTGCCTATCTGCCCAACTCGCTGATTTACATCCGCAATTTGATGCTGATTCAAAAAGGCAAATCGGCTGCCACTGCCGCCGCACCTTCGCAACATCCTCGCGAAACAACTTAATCGCATCGCTTTAATCGGCTCGCTTTTTCCGTGCGCATTTGCCGAAACGCTTCGTTTCCAGGGCCGCGGACGCAAAACCAGCTCGGGTCAACCGGGCATTTCATTCGGCTGGACTCCGAGTTCGAGTACATGGAAAATAACCCTGTGAAACGCTTTGCAGCCTGTGTTGCATTGTTCAGTTTAAGCATCGCAGCGAGCCTGCCTGCACAAACGCAGCAGGCCGACGTGGCGCGTTACGGGCCTTATCCCACAAATTACAAGGAGATCGTGATGGCCTGGCTTGGCAAGCAACTGATCGATCCGGCTAGCGCGCGCATCGAATGGCTTGACCAGCCAAAACCAGCGGATCTTGGGAAAAACGGCCAACATCTTTACGGCTACCTCGTTCACTTTAAGGTGGACGCCCGCAATCGGTTCGGCGCCTACACGGGGCCGCAAACCCACGGAGCGCTGATCCGCAACGGCGAGGTGGTCAAAGGCCTGGGTTTCGGTTATTAAATGCCGCCAAACACATGAAAACCAATCCGCAGTTCAAATCTTCAGGCCAAATTTTCAGCATTGTAATTATTGTCCTGGCTCTGATCGGGGCCGGATTTTGGTGGCTCTTCTCCAATAAAAACCAAATGGCCAGGGAAGGCCGGGCGTTTGGGAGGGAAGCGATTCAGCGCATTGCCGTCCAGCACGACTTAAATTTTTTGTCATCGCATTTGAGCCCCGAGGCGCGGCTGCAATTGCCGCCATCGGGACAGCAGGAACTGATCGCGCGAATCGAGCAACTTGGGCCTCCAGTGGCTCCGGTTGATGTGCAGGGAGACATCACCTTTCAATCGCAATTCTTCGAACCGCGCGGCAACTTTCACGCGCGCATCAATTATCCGGCGAGGAGCGCGGAAATTAACATTGCCATCTCCCATCCGGTAGGGCGCTGGCAGATTGACGACATCGCCTTTGCGCTTGCCCCTGAGCGCTAACAGGTTGTTGCCTCTGATACACGGCGACGTTTTTAAGCTTTTTCCGCCAGGAATTGTGCCGGGGAAGATCGTTCGGCGTCGCCCTCCGCCGAAACAACGACGCAGCCGTCTGACTTCCCGGCGCTTTCGCTACCTGTTGCGAATGATGGTGACAGGGGTGCCTTTGCGCACGAGCAATTGCAGTTCCGCAAGATCGTCCCGCAGCATTGCGATCCCGTGGGGCGAAACTGACGCGCCGTTGCCCGAAGCCGTTGAAGGCTCGGTAATCCCCATTGCGGTCGCACTGGCCACTCTGTTTTCTCTGAGACCGTATAGGGCGTAGCCGGCGCGGCGCAAATCGATGCGCAGCGCATCTGCCTTGTTATGGAGTTTTTCTTCAGAGGAAAGGCCGCTTTTCTCGCCGCTGGATTTCGCCGTGACCGTTGTTTTGAGCACGGGACTTTTCGATCCGGGCAATGTGGCTGAGACAATGGGATATTGCGCGAAGAACCCCTGGGCATCGTGGATAATGACCCTGTTGCTGGGAAGATCGACGGTGACCGCGAAATCCAGCCGCGGCACGAGTAGTTTTTCGCCGGGCCGAATGAGTGTGGAATCGAGGCCGTTAACGCGCATGATGGCTTCGACGCTGGATCCAAGTCTTCGGGCGATGGCCACCAAAGAGTCGCCCTGCTTAACGGCATATTCCGTTTTGCGAGGCGACGGTTCTTTGGAGAAAAAAATGCGCGTGTTAACATTGCCGAGCAGGTCGCGCAGCTCCGTGGTAACGGGGGATGTCGGCTCGACGATCAGCGCCTGGGTCAAAATCGCCTGCGCCTCGCGCAGTTTCCCTTCACCAGCCAGCTTTTGCGCCTGTTGCAGCTTTTTTACATTGGGATGGACATAGCTCACCCATGGGATCGAGCGGAAGCGCGCCAGTTCGGGCGGCTCGGACAGGATGCGCGCAAAATGACTGGCGCCGCCAAAAATCGCTGCGCTCAGCAGGATTACGACACCTTTTTGCCAAGGCGAAAACTCGGAAAGAATCTCCCTCGGGTCCATCGGACATCCCGCTATTTAGGACAATCTTCAGCGGCGTTTGGTTCATTCAGAAGTTTGCCAACCCGGGGAAATATCCAGATTGAGTGTTGGACGGCAGAAGAGGAACAGCGGACGTTTCCTGGTTGATTATGCCGACCATCGCAGAGCGCCGCCGTCTTTTTCGCGAACTCCATCGCGCCGGCTGCTTTGCCATTCCCAATCCGTGGGATGTGGGCACGGCACGTTATCTTCAACAACTGGGTTTCAAAGCGATCGCCACAACTTCTGCCGGTTACGCTTTCTCCCGAGGAGCGCCTGACGGCTCCGTCCAGCGCGACGATATGCTGGCGCACATCAAGGAACTGGTGGAAGCAACCGACCTTCCAGTGAGCGCGGATTTTGAGGACGGTTATGCCCCGGAACCGGAGGCGGTGGCCGAAAACGTTCGATTGTGCGTCGCCACAGGTGTTGCCGGTTTGTCGATTGAGGACGCAATCGATCACACCCAAGGCCGGCTTTACGATTTCGATCTTGCAGTTGAGCGAATTCAAGCCGCCCGCGAGGCGATTGCAGAGAGCGATGTAATCTTGGTCGGGCGCGCAGAGGGAATTCTGGTGGGGCGCGAAAGCTTCGATCAGGTCCTGAAACGACTTCGCGCCTACTCGGAAGCCGGCGCGGACTGTTTGTACGCGCCGGGGGTTCGCGAGCCGCAACAGATCAAAAGCATCGTTGCCGCTGTCGCGCCCAAACCTGTGAACCTTCTCATCGGAGGCTCAATCGGCCTGACCATGAAAGATGCACAGGCGCTGGGCGTGCGCCGCGTGAGCGTCGGTGGCGCGCTCGCTCGCACGGCCTGGGCCGGTTTTATTCGCGCTGCGAAAGAACTCGCCGAGCACGGCACATTTGACAGTTTTGCCGGGGCGATTCCCCACGCCGAATTGCAGGGCTTTTTTGCCACTTGGCCGTCGCGAAGTTGAATTGCTGAAGGGGAAAAGACTGCGACCGCTCATGGACACAATTAAAGGCAAATACGACGTGGTGGTTCTGGGCGCAGGACACAACGGCCTTGTAGCTGCGGGTTACCTCGGGCTGGCCGGCTTGCGCGTTTTATTGTTGGAAAAGAACGATTACATCGGCGGTGCCACCACATCTCAGAAAATCTTTCCCGACTACGACGCGCACTTGTCACGCTACGCCTACTTGGTGAGCTTGTTGCCCGAGAAAATCATTCGCGACCTCGGTTTAAAATTGGAGCTGCGCCGGCGCGCGGTTGCCTCATGCACTCCGTACGTGAGTCATGGACGCCACGGCGCATTGCTCATCAAGAATACCGATGAAGAACAGAACCGTCGGTCAATGATTGATCTGACCGGCAGTGCTGCGGAATACGACTGCATGAAGCGCTTTTACGATTTATGTCGCATTTTCGCCGACAAGATCTGGGACACAATGTTGAAGCCGCTTCCGGCAAAGGACCAGTTGCGGCGACTTTTCGAGACCGACGAACTCTCGCGTGAAGCCTGGCGCAGCCTGGTGGAAGAGCCGCTGGGGCTCGCCCTTGAACGGCATCTGCAAAGCGATCTCGTGCGCGGACTGGTGTTCACCGATGCCAAGATCGGCGTTCTGACGCATCCTCACGACGCGTCGCTTCTGCAAAACCGCTGTTTTCTCTATCACGTGATCGGAAATAAGACCGGCGAGTGGAAGGTGCCCGTGGGCGGAATGGGCGTTGTGACGTCAGAACTCGAACGGGTTGCGCGCGCTGCCGGCGCCCGGATGCTTAGCAGAGTCAAGATTGTTTCGATCGATCCCGGCAAAGAAAAAGCGACCGTCGATTTTGAACTCGACGGCAGCCGCCAGACTGTGGAATCGCGCTTCTTGCTGGCAAACTTCGGGCGAAACATTCTCGCCAGATTCACCGGCAGGCTCTATCAACCGGCAAGCCTTGATGAAGGTTCGGTGTTCAAAATCAACATGCTGCTGCGGCGCCTGCCCCGCTTGAAAGCCCAGGGTTACGCAGCCACAGAAGCCTTCTGCGGAACGTTTCATTGCAACGAAGGCTACCAGCAAATGATCGCCAGTTACGAACAGGCCACCGGCGGCCGACTGCCGGACAGGTTGCCCTGCGAAATCTATTGCCACACCCTGACCGACTCGAGCATTCTGGCGCCCGATCTCCGGCAAAAAGGCTTCCACACCATGACGCTGTTTGGGCTCGATACGCCGTGGAGCCTGTTTGCCCCGGAGAACAGAAGAATGAGGGACCTGGCCGAGAAGAAATTCATCGAAAGCGTGGAGCAATGGCTGGAGGAACCGCTCCGGGACTGTCTTGCCGTCGCGCGCGATGGCACTCCATGCATCGAAAGCAAAAGTCCTGTCGATATTGAAGACGCGCTTGGCATGTATCGCGGGAATATTTTCCATAATGCGCCCAGCTGGCCGTTCGCGGAACGGAAAAGCCAGGTGGGTGCATGGGGCGTCGAGACCGAATACCAAAACGTTTTTCTGTGTGGATCGAGCGCGCTGCGCGGCGGCGCCGTAAGCGGCATTCCCGGACACAATGCCGCGATGAAAGTGCTTGAAGCGGTCAAATCCTGAAACTCGTATCCTTCAGTGGGCGCCGGGGGCGGGGGGCTGTTATCCGCCAAAAGCGTTTATGTTTCTGGCAAATCGTTCCAGAGTCGCTTTCCCGGGCTCGCGCGCGTAACGCAGCGCGATGTACGCGTGCGAAACTGCGCGAATCCGCTCGGACTCGTGCGGCAACTGTTCCGCAGCGCGCCTGGCGAAATCCAGGGGGCCTTCCCATTGGCTGCGTCGCACTCCGGCGCTCGCCAGTTTTTGGCAAAAACGCTCATACAACGCCTTTGCCTTATCCACCCGTGGACGGTTTCGCAGTTGCATCGACGCGGTGTAAATAATGAGAATCGCCACAACAAGAATCGCCGTCTGACCAACAAGCGAAAAAGTCCCGCGGTTTGCGATTCCCAGATCCCTTAGCAATGCCTCCTGAACATCGGCGTCGAATCCCAGGATGCGTGTGTCCCATTCATAGTTGAGCGCCTCCCACGCCAGACGCAGTCGGTTGACAATGGCCCAGCGGCTCAGGCGAACGACAAACGCGTTTCGCCCAGGCGAAAGTTGTCCGGTTGCAATGCGCGTTTCCAGGAACGAATTCAGATCAAAACTGGCGCGTCCAGGCGCCACAACGCCGGTGGGGTCCACGCGCGTCCATCCGCTCTGGGGCAGCCAGACTTCGCACCAGGCGTGAGCGTCCGCCTGTCGCACGATATAAAACCGCCCCAGATCATTATATTCGCCGCCGAGATAACCCGCCACGACGCGACTGGGAATGCCGGCCAGGCGCATCAGCGTTGCAAAAACCGCCGCGTAATGCTCGCAAAACCCCGTGCGCCGACGAAACAGAAACTCTTCCAAATCCGTCTTTTTATATTCGCCCGGCGACAGCGAGTAACGAAACCCGCGTGTCCGGAAGAATTGGAGCGCATTCTGAATTACTGCGCGCGGATTGGAATTCGAAGCCGCCCAGGATTGCGCCAGCTCGCGCACAGCGGGCGTGATCCACCGGGGCGTCTCCAGCGCCACTCGGCGTTCGTACGCTGATAGCTCTTTTGCGCTCGCCTCCGAGAATGAAATGACCTCATAGCGGCGCGCCTTTCGAATCGCCGGAAAACTCCAGAGGCAATTGCCATCCGCCAGGATTGCGCCTGCAGGCGCTTGAAACGGCCGGTCAAGCGCAAACATCCAGTGAGCGCCATGCGGCGCCAGCGTGATTTGTTGTCGAAATGGCTGACCGGCCGGCGCTGTTTTAAACAAATTAGGGATGGGCCGCAAGGGGTTCGGAGCATGCCATCCCATCCCGTCGCAGTGCCACATCACTACGCCTCGCCAGTATAGCGGACCTGTGGGCCTCGTCTCGGGGAACTCGGCGCGAAAAGCGACTTCTGATGAGCTGGCAAGAGCGGCCACGCTCCCTGGAGAAATCTGCTCGGAAAAATGAATCTTCGCCAGCCGCAGGTCGTGACTGTCGAACCGAAACCCGGTTGTGATTCGCGGAAACAATACGAACAAAAGGGCCACGATCGGCGCAGCCGGGGCAAGCAGTTTACAGGTGGTTGCCAGCGGCGCCCCAAAGCCTCCAGGCGATGAGCCGCGATGAAACTGGACCAGCGCCGCAATGGACAGAACAAAAGCAACCAACAGAAACAGCGCGCTGCCAAATTCTTGCGAGAGAAAAAAACCGAACAGGCAAAGTATCCATGCCATCATCACCATCACTTGAAACTCGCGCGCCGTGTGCGCTTCCAGAATCTTGAGTGACGTCAACACAACAAGAATCGAGACGCCCGGTTCAACGCCGCTCAACGATCCGTAACTGAGAAAGACGGCTCCCAGAGCAATCACAACCAAAAGCATTTTGATCGCCGCAAGGCGCAGGTGGTATCCCCGCGGTTCCATCCAGAATTTCAGCGCCAGTGTCAGCAGAAAAAGAGTCGGCGCCCAGCTGGCCAGCGAGCCGTACATTGGTGGCAGGGTGAAGAGCAACGCGCCTGTCAGCCAAAGCATAGGCCGTCGCGGGATGCTTGTATCTCTGGTGCTCTGCCTTGCGGCTGCGCTTTTCTGTTTTGTGCGCAGAAAAACCGACCCTGGCGCACCCGCACCAGCTGTCGCTTCCGTCGGGCGCTGCGGCTTCGCGCCGGGAAATAAGCTGAGCGCGCGCAAACAGCGGTGGAAATGCGCGTAGCCACGACCCGGCGAAATATTCGTGCCCGGCAAACGCAAACCGTACTGGTGTTGCGTGCGTTCCGCCTCGATAACCCAGAGTGCCAGCTGGGAGAGTCGCTGTTCAACGTCGGCAACCGGCACGCACGAAAAATCCAGACAGAGTGCGCCGTCAGTTTCGGCGGCAAATTGTTTGATCATTAGCGGCTGGCCGCGCGCCACAGCTTTCCAATCGATATGGCGCTGTGATTCGCCGGGCACGTACTCGCGCAATCCGGCGAAGTCATCTCCTTCTTCGAGATCTGGCTGTGCCCGTTCTCCTGAGCGGAGTGCGCGACTCCCCGGGAGCGGCAAATTTCCCGCCGGCTTGGGATACACCAGGTAGCTGCGAGCAGCGGCCAGTTTCCTGGAGGCTCGAACAAATCCCAATGGATAAACGCTGCTCAAAACCAGACATCCGATCTCGTGTTGGCCCCGCGCGTTTGCCAGGAACCTGAGCGTGACTCGAGCGGCCTTCCCCCCGGGAAGATAATCGACCCGCTCACGCGCCCGGGCCGCGCCTGAAAGACTCACCTCGATCGCGTAGCGCGCCCGGCGTGATTTATTTATGATTTCAATTGGCAAAGCGATTTCCTGACCGGCAAAGGCAGGCTTTGCAGATTCCAGGGTGATTGTGAGGCCTTTGGTGTTAAACAGCGTTTGCGGAATCGAAACCAGAAAGATCGCCCCCAGCATAAACAGAAGAAAATAGACCGCCGGGCTATTCTGGCTGGAAGCCGCATACCACATTGCGCCCAGGATAAAGAGCAACGCCGCAAAGTTCCCGGTTGGAGACAGCAGCGCTAGTCGGGTGCTTTTCACGGCACGGGCACGCTGTGGAGCAAATGATCGGCAACTGTTCGCCCGCTTAAGCCGGGCTGTTCGATGTCGTGTCCCAGCCGGTGCGCCATGACTGCAATTCCCACTGCCTGAATGTCTTCGGGTAAAACCATGTCTCGTCCATGGATCAGTGCCCAGGCCTGCGACGCGTGCAACAAGGCAAGACCAGCCCGCGGTGACAAACCGGTGCTGTGCCGCTGCCGCGACGCGTCAAGCAAATCCTGCAGATAATCCAGCAGCGCCGGAGAAGCGTGCACTTTTCGCACCTTATCCTGAATCTCGATCAAAGAAGCAGGACTGATCACCGGTTTGAGTTCCTTGAGCATGTCGCGGCGATCCATGCCGAGGAGCATGGCCCGTTCGCTGGCCCGATCCGGTACGCCCAATTCAATGCGCATGAGAAACCTGTCCAGTTGCGACTCGGGCAGAGGAAAAGTTCCAACGGCATGTTGCGGATTTTGCGTGGCAATCACAAAGAAAGGTACCGGTAACTCGTAGGTCGCTCCATCCACCGACACGCGGCGTTCTTCCATCGCTTCCAGCAAAGCGCTTTGCGTCTTGGCGGTGGCGCGGTTCACTTCGTCAATCAGCACTACCTGCGCAAAGAGCGGTCCCCGATGAAAGACGAAGCGTTGCTCGGCTCGATCGAAAATGGAGTTGCCCAGGATATCGGCCGGCAGCAGGTCGCTGGTAAACTGGATGCGTTGAAAAGCCAGCGCCAGCGAACGAGCCAGGGCCTGGGAGAGCGTGGTTTTCCCCACGCCGGGAACGTCTTCAATCAAGAGGTGACCACGTGCCAGCAAACAGGCGACTGCGAGTTTTACGGCCTGTTGTTTGCCCACCACAACCTCGCAGACCTGCCGGATAAAGGCTTCGACCTGGCTTGTCACCGGGAAACGATCTCCGACAACAAGACGGTTCGCAAACGCGATCTGGGGCCTTCCGCTGCTCTCTCCTGGCAAAGTTCTTAACGCCCCCGGATCATTGGCCCGGCGTTTCAATGGGCGCGGGCGAGGGATGCCTGTGCATGTCGCCCTTCGAGGAGGCGGCGGGGAAATGCGCTTCGCGGCTGCATTTCGTGATCAACCCGAGCAGAAACGCCGATAACACAAACGCCGCCACCCTTTTTTCCGTCGAGGTGAGTCGGAAGCGTTCCTGAAGGTCTTTGAGGAGGGAACGCCAGCGCTTGTTCACCGGAGCAAAAGAGAAACTTTTCAGGCCTCGTCCATGTCCGCGATAACGGCGCGATAGACAAGCTGTGCTGCAGCGATGTCTTCGACAGCCATACCTAACGACTTAAAGATCGTCGTCTCACTAGCACGGGGCGGCACGCGGCCGGCCAGCGCTTCACCCAGCTCAGCATAAATTTTTGCCCCGGAAAGAATGATGTCGCCCGATTCCTTCAAGGCAGCTTCGCGGGAATCAACAAAGATGATGTTGCGCATGGCTTCATCATCCAGTTCACGCCAGTCGGGGCGGCAGGCCCCGACGGCATTGACATGGCACCCGGGCTTTAGCCATGCGCCTTGCAAGATTGGAGTGGTGGAGTTTGTTGCCGTCACCACAACATCCACGCCGCGCACCGCTTCTTCCGCGGCGGAAAGCGCTACTCCGCCAATTTCTTGTGCGAAACGCGCTGCGTGTTCTTTGGTTGGGCTCCAGACGCGAATTTCTTCAAATCGTCTCACGAGCCTCAGGGCCTCCACGTGACTGCGTGCCTGCACACCGCTGCCGAGGATGGCGAGAACCTTTGCGTTTGCCGGAGCCAGGAGACTTGTGGCGAGCGCCGACACCGCCGCGGTGCGCATTTCGGTGATCAATCGCCCGTCCAGGATCGCGAGCGGCGCGCCGGTTTTCCTGTCATTTAAAATGATCAGCGCCAGGTGCGTGGGAATCTCCTTTTGGGCGTTTGTGGGAAAGAAGGTGACAATTTTCTGGCCGAGCCCTTCGGGGGTGAGGGCCGGCATCATGCCATAAAAGCCACCCGGCGGATCGACCTTGATGACCGAGCGCACCGGTTGCGTTACTCTGCCTGCGGAAAAATCAATCAGCGCTTTCTCCATTGCTGGAATCAGGTTCGCCATTTGCAAATGGTTCCGAACTTCTTCTTCGTTGAGAAAGAGAGGCTGGCCGGTTTTCACTGAGCTATTTTAATCACGAATGCATACAAAGAGACACGAATTTGGTTTTCTCCAGCCACGGCTTCGTGTCCAATCGTGGACGTCATGGCTGCCAGCTTGCAAACCCGGTGCCTGATCGCGGGCGGCGGACCGGCCGGAATGATGGCCGGTTACCTGCTCGCGCGCGCGGGCGTGGAAGTCACCGTGTTGGAAAAGCATGCCGATTTTTTTCGCGATTTCCGCGGCGATACCATTCATCCATCCACACTGGAGCTGATGTTCGAGCTCGGGTTGCTGGAGGAATTTCTAAAGCAACCGCATCAGCAAGTGAGCGAGCTGCGCGCCGTGGTTAATGGACAGAGCGTGCCCATTGCGGATTTCACGAAACTCCCCACGCGCTGCAAGTTCATCGCTTTCATGCCGCAATGGGATTTTCTCAACTTCCTTTGCGCGCAGGCGAAACGATTTTCGAACTTCCAGGCGCTCATGGAGCATGAAGTGGTCGATCTCATTTTCGACAACAATCGGGTTGCCGGAGCGCGGGCAAGGACGCCGCGCGGCGAGCTGGAAATTCGCGCCGATCTGCTAATCGGCGCGGACGGACGCCATTCGATCGTTAGCGAGCGCGCCGGTTTTCAACGATTGGAGTTTGGCGTGCCGATCGATGTGCTCTGGATGCGAATCTCAAAAAAACCGGACGATCCCCGGCAAACGCTCGGCTTTTTTCACCACGGCAAGTTGCTCGTGATGCTGGATCGCGGCGATTACTGGCAATGCGGTCTCGTGATTCCCAAAGACGCGTTCGGTGAAATCAAAGCGCGGGGCATGCGGCAGTTTCAAGACGAGATTGTCGGGTTCGCCGGATTTCTTCGGGATCGCGCCGCGGAGCTGGACGATTGGTCGAAGATCAAGCTGCTCACG
>Ga0209581_1001235_pt1 | contig 32121 bp, 24 predicted proteins | sample Coa_R2_FD_187160 | JGI IMG/M metagenome (GOLD analysis project Ga0209581, IMG submission 187160) | Surface soil microbial communities from Centralia Pennsylvania, which are recovering from an underground coalmine fire - Coalmine... | ecosystem: Environmental > Terrestrial > Soil > Unclassified ...
CTGGTACAAGCAGCTCATCGAATTTCGCCGCTCAGTTCCGGCGCTTCGTGAGGGTAAGAACATTATGCTGAATACCAGCGACAACAATGTTCTCTCGTGGCTGCGGTTGGCTCCGGGTCAACCCGCCGTTGTCGTCGCCTGTAACTTCACCGCCCAACCGCAGAAGATCAGCTTCGATCTTTCTTCACAAGGCATCACCAGCAAGCAGGCAAAAACGTTGATGAAAACTCCGGGATCAAGCGACCCTCCATCATTGGATAATGTGCAATTACCACCCTTTGGCGTTTACATGGGCCAGGTGCAGTAGGCTTGTTAGAACTGTTGCCTCCAGGTGGCGAAGAATCTCAGCGATATATATTTGAGATTCTTCGCCCAGAATGACGGACTTTGCTGCAACCAGGTTAGCCTGAAGACGCGCGCTTACCAGCCGGCTTCACTCCGTACGCAGCCAAAAACGTATCCACGACATGCGCAGCCAGATTCGCAGGCAACTTTCCGCCAAAGCGATTCTCAAAAATGTGCCGGTAAAGCATCGGGCCGATCAATAGCGTAATGCCAATCTCCGGATTGAGGGACTTCACCAGCTTGCCGCGTTGCATTCCGCGCTTCAGCATGTCGCGCAACTGCGTACGCGGTCTTTCCAATACGCGCGCGCGCCATTGATCGCCGAACGCGCGATTGCGCGCCGAATACGCGATTAAATGGGGCATAATGCGCTCTTTCATTTCCTCGCGATGTATGGTTGGCTGGTAATTCAGCTGCGCAATCAGGTCAGCGCGCAGATCTCCTGAATCAAATACAGGCGGCTCTTCATCCACGCCATGTAAATAGCTCAATACTTCGAGGCACAGCTTGTCTTTATCTCGCCAATGCTTGTAGATCGTCGCTTTACTCACGCCGGAAGCATCGGCAATCGCATCCATGCTGGTGGCGTCAATGCCGCGCTCAGCAAACAGATTGAGCGCGGCTTCGAGGACGTTGCGATGCGCCGTAATGCTTCGTGGTCGTGCCATTTCTACAACTGAATCTTCGAAAACAGATATGCGCCCAGGGCCAGGAATGCCGCTGCAATGATGGCAAGCACAGTAAGATCCAGTGCAAAGCTGAAGTGCCACGCCCCGATCAGCGCGCCGCGCAGCCCGTCAATTCCATAGCTTAACGGATCGATGCTGGTGATCACCGTGAGTGCCGTAGGCAGGTGCGACAGAGGATACAGAGCGCCGGAAAGGAAGAAAATCGGCAAGACCATAAAGTTCATGATGAGCTGAAATCCTTGCATGTCCTGAATGATCGAACCTAAAGCAGTCCCCAGCGCGGAGAAGACAATCGCTACCATCGCCATGAATCCGAGCGCCGGCAATATGGCGGCCCAATGCTGCGGTCGAAATCCCGAGATCAGACAGACAGCAAAAACGATGGCCCCCTGAATCATCGCCACAGTCGCCCCGCCGAGAGCGCGTCCCAGCATGATCTGCATGCGCGAAACTGGGGCAACCAGCGTCTCCTTCAGAAATCCGAATTGCCGGTCCCATAAAATGGCAATGCCGGAAAAGACTGAGGTAAACAGCACCGACATGCCGACGATGCCGGGCGAAATGAATTGCAGATAGCTTCCATTTCCTGCCCGCTGAAATACCGGTCCTAGGCCGAAGCCAAGCGCTAGCAGATACAGAACCGGCTGACCCAGCGACGCCAGAATCTGCACGCGCGAGCGGACATAACGCTTCAGCTCGCGCAGCCACAAAATATAAATTGCGCTCATCGCCTGCCTCCCCACATCTTTGCCATGACCCGCATCGCGTCTGCTGATGTCGCGCTTTCATCGCGCAGGGACTCTCCGGTCAAGGCCAGGAATGCGCCTTCCAGCGAATCTGTGTTCGTGCTTGCCTTCAGCTCTGCAGAAGATCCCTGGGCGATGATTTTGCCGTGATCGATAATGGCAATGCGATGCGCCACACGATCCGCTTCATCCATGTAATGCGTCGTGAGAAATACCGTTGTCTTCTCCGTCTCATTCAGCCGCTTCACATGCGTCCAAAGCTGGTTCCGGCTTTGCGGATCTAGCCCCAGCGTTGGCTCATCTAGAAACAGAATCTTCGGTGTGTGCAGAAAGCCGCGCGCAATTTCCAGTCGCCGCTTCATGCCGCCGGAAAACTGCTTTACATAGTCGTCGCGACGGTCCCACAGCTCAAAAATCTTCAGCAGGGCCTCGATCCGCTCTGTCCGAACCTTGCGTGGGACGTGATAAAGAATCCCATGCAACTCCATGTTCTCGTATGCAGTCTGCTCGTTATCCAGGCTTGGGTCCTGAAAGACAATTCCGAAGCGCCGTCGCGCCTCTTTCTGCTGGTGCATCGGATTCAGCCCATCCAGTTCAATCGTTCCGCTGGTCGGTTTCAGGAGCGTCGTCAACATCTTGATCGTAGTGGTTTTCCCGGCGCCATTCGGGCCGAGAAATGCGAATATTTCCCCCTGTTGCACGTCGAAGGAAATACCCTTCACAGCTGTAAAGTCGCCAAAAGTCTTCACCAGATTTTCAGCACGAATCATGAGGTCTGTTCCTCGTTCAACAATACTGAACGGTTTAGTTTAATAATGTCAACAGCAATCTGCCTTAGAATGCGGGTTTGACGAAAATTCCACGCTTACAGCGGTATCCTTGAGCAAAGAGCAACAATCATGGCAACCGTAACTGCTTACACCACGCGAAGCAGCACACAACGCATTCCCTGGTATTTATGGTGTGCCGCGCTTGCCGTCACCTCCGTCACAATCGGCGCGCACTGGGATGTTTCCTGGCATCGCTCCATCGGTCGCGATACCTTCTGGACGCCAGCCCATATGGCTATTTATGCCTGCGGAATTCTCGCCGGAGTCTGCTGTGGCTATCTGATTCTCAACACCACCTTCCGCCGCGTCCCGGAGTTGCTCTCATCTTCAGTCGGCGTCTTCGGCTTCCGCGCACCGCTGGGCGCTTTTCTCGCCGCATGGGGCGGGGTCGCCATGCTCACCTCAGCTCCTTTCGACAACTGGTGGCACAACGCCTATGGCCTTGATGTGAAAATCGTCAGTCCGCCGCATACGCTGCTCATGCTCGGCATCTTTGCCATCGAAGTCGGCTCGCTCTTTCTCATCACTGCTGCCATGAATCGCGCTGACGGAGCGCTCTTCAAAAAGCTGCAATGGCTTTTGCTCTATATCGGCGGATTGATGATGGTCCTCACCATGTTTTTCCGCATGGAATATACCTGGGACGTTCGCCTGCACACTGCCGCAGCCTATATTTCTGTTGCCCTCGGCGTGCCGACATATATGGCCATGTTCTGGGAGTGCTCGCGTCATCGCTGGGCGGCGACCATCACTACAGCCTTCTATACGCTCTTTCTCATCGGACTCATCCTGATTCTGCCGCTCTTTCCAGCGGAGCCGAAGCTGGGGCCGGTCTATCAGCCTGTGCATCAATTCATTCCGCCACTCTTTCCATTGCTTCTGATTGTCCCAGCATTCTTCATGGATCTGATATTGCACAAGACACAGTCATGGAAATCATGGCTGACCTCGCTCATAGCAGGCCCCGTCTTTGTCCTTACACTCGTAGCTGCAGAATGGCCCTTCGCCAGCTTTCTTATGACGAATACCGCCAAAGACCGCTTCTTCGGCGCCGGCTATCTTGATTATGGAACTCCATCGTGGAGTCATGACGCGCTGCGTCAGTTCCTTAGTCCGGAACATGGCTTGGTTCTCTGGAAAGGTCTGGCTTTTGCCATGTTCTATGCAGCGCTCAGCACATGGCTGGGTATTGCGCTCGGCAAATGGATGCGGAAGGTGCAACGCTGATGTCCCGCTGGTTTGCCTGGGCCATTTTTTTGCTTTTTGCCTTGCCTGCCAGCGCTCACGTCGGCAGCCCGGATGTCTACGCCGAAGGCGAAGCTGGCCCGTATAAGCTCTTTGTCGTCATCCGTCCGCCGCTCGTCATTCCCGGCGTAGCCGAGATCGAAGCGCGTTCCAGCACTCCCGGCGTCGACCACATTACCATCACGCCTATGCTTCTTACCGGCGACGCCTCAAAGCACCCTCCTGTGCCCGATACGATGACCAGGCCATCCAATGACGCGCAGTTCTTCACTGGCCACCTCTGGATCATGGCCACAGGGTCCTGGCAGGTGCGCTTCGTCGCAAACGGAAGCCAGGGACAAGGCGTCCTCTCGATTCCGATTCCCGCCACTGCCATCGGCACACGCAAAATGCAGCGAGGCATGGGCTTGATGCTGGCCCTGCTCGGAGTCATCCTCGTCCTTGGCATGGTAGGTATCGTAGGTGCAGCTGCGCGTGATGCCCAACTGGCTCCGGGAAAAAATGCTCCCCCCGACCGCCGCCGCCGCGCATTTGTAGCCATGACGGTTGCATTCATTATCCTTGTCGCTGGAGTTGTGCTCGGCGGTAAATGGTGGAATGCTGAGGCAGCCGACTACGCTTCATACATTTACAAGCCTTTGCAGATGCACGCGACCCTGCAGCCGGACAATGTTCTCGACCTGAAAATGCAGGATCCAGGCTGGTTGAGCGCTCGCAAGCTCGACGACTTTGTGCCCGATCACAATCACCTCATGCACCTCTACGCCATTCGCTGGCCCGCAATGGACGTTGTTTTTCACCTGCATCCCGATCAGGTCGGCTCCGGCGACTTCCAGCTTGCGCTGCCTTCGATGCCCGCAGGAACTTACAAGCTCTATGCCGATGTAGTCCACGCCAATGGCTTTCCGGAAACGCTGGTCTCGTCTATCACCGTGCCTTTTGTCCGCGGCCGTGAGCTCGCAGGAGACGATGCCGAGGGCACAACTACGCCTCTTAAATGGAATGGCGAAGGAACACAGACCAGCACGGCATACAAGCTTCCCGATGGCTACACCATGATCTGGAAGCGACCCAATACGCTGACGGCAAAGAAGCCCGAAGATTTCACTTTCACTCTGCTCGATACAAACGGTCAGCCACCGAAAGACATGGCTCTATACATGGGAATGGCCGGCCACGCCGCCTTCGTAAAGACCGATGGAACCGTCTTCGCCCACGTCCATCCTTCAGGAACCGTCTCCATGTCCGCGTTCATGATGGCGCAGTCAGAAAACGGCAGCGCTAATAACAGCATGTCTGGCATGAAAGACATGCCGGGAATGGATATGAGCGGCTCGCAATCCATTCCCAGCACCGTTGGCTTTCCTTACGGATTCCCTACACCCGGCAACTACCGCATCTTCGTGCAAATGAAGCACGCAAACGTGATCGAAACTGCGACTTTTGATGCGCAGGTACAGTAGAGTTGCATTAACATAAAAGGGTTTGTCAGTCTGCGTGTAGCGAAAGATTTGTTTTCCTCACAGCGCAGGCTTGTCCCATTCTGTCAGGACGAACTCGCTCAACGATCTCCTCTGCCGTGGAGATATCTCCTGCGCTCGCAGCCGGTCTTGCAAAGTATTCGGGTCCCCCAGATATCCCAGTGCCGTTACTGCGCCGACATCATAGTCTTCAGAAATAGTGAAGGCCTTCCGCGCTTTCGCGTGATCGTAGCCAGCCATCGAATGGGTGTGCAGCCCCAGAGCCGTAGCCTGCAGCGAAAGATTCGCTGTCGCCGCTCCGGTGTCGTGCAAGGCATGGTAGTTCGGGTTTCCGTTCTGAGCGAACTTATTGCTCGCTACGGAAAGAATCAGCACCGGCGCGCTTCTCGCCCATCCCTGGTTAAACTCGACCAGTGAATCGAAAATCTTCCGGTAAGTTGTATCTCCGCGCCGACCGAGAAAAAAGCGCCAGGGCTGTTCATTGTACGACGAGGCGGCCCATCGCGCTGCTTCAAAAATCTTCTTAAGGTCGTCATCTGATACGGGTTTGTCAGCAAAAGCTCGCGGACTCCAGCGGCGTAGAATAAGGCCCTCCACTCCCGGCACAACAGGAGCATGCTTCAGTCTTTCAACTTCTTCAGGTGTATGCGGCACAGCAGGAAACTCCCTTCCAGAAAAGTTGTTGCAACAGTTTAGATTCGTCAATCTGCGATGAAGTCGCCGTCAGATCATGAAAATCTGTATGATGGGCCTTCCAGTTATCCTCGGGAGAGACTTGCCTTGAAGATGAGATACCTTGTCCTCGGTTTGCTTGCCGCTTCAGCCATTGCCAGCCTTGCGCAAACCCGGAGCAAGCTCTCGTCCAAATGGGAAGAGCTCACCGCTCCGGACTTCATCACTGCGATCCATCAGGCGCAAGGCGTCTGCATGCTTCCTTTTGGAATTCTCGAAAAACACGGACCACATCTGCCGCTGGGCAACGATCTCATCAACGCCCGTTACGTGGCTGAACATGCCGCGGAGCAGGAATATGCCGTCATCTTTCCCGCGTACTATTTCGGCCAGATTGCTGAGGCCAAACACGAACCGGGCACGGTTTCCTACAGCATGCACATGCAGCTTGATCTGCTGCAGGAGACCACCGACGAAATGGCCCGCAATGGGTGCAAGAAGGTCGTGATTGTCAATGGTCACGGCGGCAACGAGAACCTGCTGCCTTATTTCGCCCAATCACAATTGCAATCCAGGCACGACTACGTTGTCTATGTGTATCGCTGGCATGACAACTATCCGGGGCGCCCGGCACTGCACTCCAAAGTTGATATGCATGCCGGCGAATCCGAAACGGCGCACACCATGATCTCGCGCACTGATCTTGTCCATCAGGACCGCGCCCGACAGGAATCAGGTGCCGATCAGGCCCGCCAGCACCTGCCGCAGGATGTCTACACCGGCATCTGGTGGTACGCGCGTTTTCCTAATCACTACTCCGGGGACGGCAGTCTCGCCACGCGGGAACTCGGAGAAGCCGACATGAAGGCCAATGTCAGCGATCTGGCTAATGCGCTGCGCGCGATCAAAGCCGACCAGACCAGCCTGCAGTTGCAGAATGAATTCTTCGACGAGGCACAGCACCCGCTGGACACGAAGCAATAATAAGATCAGTTTGCTTTCTGCACTGGTGCATCCAGAAATGCCGTTACAGTAGATGCCAGAAGCGGGGAAGCAAAGATGGTGTAATGCGTCGTCCCCGGCAGAATCGCAAGCCGAGCATGGGACATGCCTGACCCATCCCAACCGCCGTCTTTTTTGCCTCCGCCCAGCAGCTCGAAAAATTCCACCGCATGCGACGTCCGGACGGCATCGGCATCGCCAAAGACCAGGAGTGTCGAAGCGTTGATGGCTGCCACTTCCTTCGACCAGTCGTAGTCGTGCCTGAGCATCTCGCCGAGCTTGGCATTTAATACCGGCCAGTCATCGGGCCTTGGCGCAGTGCGGGCGTATAACGCATACATCGGCGTTTGCTTCATCGATGCTGCAGATTGGGGCCCCATACTGGTCATTCCGGTAATGATTTCCGGATACCAGCCATCGCGGCGAAAGGTGGCCGAAACAACCACCAGTTTTCTCACAATCTCCGGGTGCTGGATTGCAACACGCAGTGCAACTTCGCCGCCTACGGAATATCCCATTACATCCATCTTTTGTATTTTCAGATAAACGGCTAATGCAGCGACATCATCGGCCATCGCTTCGTAACTCATTGCGCGATTGATGTCCGCCGTGCGGCCATGGCCCTGCAGGTCCAGAGTGATTACCGGCCTGTTTTTCGAGAGCAGCGGCAAGATGTCGCCGAACATCTCACCCGATCCCAGGCCACCATGAATCAGAACCAGCGGCTGATCAGGTCCATGGAGATTCCCGTGGACCTCGTAGTACATTCTCAGGCCGTCAACGGGAGCATAGCCCGATTGAACTGCCGCCGCCTGCCCATAAGCCAGCCCTACCGTACCTGCTGAAAACACCAGGTTGCAAAGCATTTTTGCAATAAGAACCGTTCGAAATGCCATGAGCGAAATCTCCTCTGCCTGTACGTCGAACAGAGATAGGCGAAATCGACAAAGCTGCTGAAATTTTTTTTTGGCCGGTTTCCGGGAATTATCTGTGCGGAGGTGGTCAACCTGAAATCAAATCTTCCAGGAGGCCAAATTTATGCGTCTGCTGGTCGTAGGCTTCAATTGCTCCGCTCATGATGTCGTAATACCAGCCGTGCACCTGTAGAGTGCCTTTAGCCATGCCGGCCGCGACTTCAGGATGGGTCTTGAGATTGTTTACCTGGGCAATGACGTTGGCGTGGATCAGCGCCGTGTGCTGCGCTTTTTCGTCGCCCGCAGGATCACCGGGATCCCGGTACTGCCACGCAGCCTCGACATATTTGAGCCACTTGTCCGTGATCGGGAGACGGCTCATGTCTTTCCTTTGCAGAACTGCTTTGACGGCGCCGCAATCAGAATGGCCACAGATGATCACATGCCGCACTTTCAACACTTCCACGGCGTATTCAACCGTTGCGGAAATGCCGCCGGGCATCTCGCCCGCGGGAGGGACAACATTTCCGACATTGCGGGCAAGAAACAAATCCCCCGGCTCTGTCTGCAGGATCAGGTTTGGGACAACCCGCGAATCCGCGCAGGTAATAAACAGGGCATCGGGAGACTGGCGGTCAGCCAGCAAACGATAATGATCTTTTAATTGCGGGAAAACGTCATTGCGAAAACGAAGATAACCTTTAACCAGATTTTTCATGCCAATACAAATCTACCAAGACCAGCTACTGCTTTCCTGCTAACGCCAGGGAACAGCCTAATTCGTCGTAGTTCCATCCAGTAGCCAGGCACACTTCTCTATGCGCTTTTCGCCATCATGGACAACGAATGTCTTAGGAGCGCCGCTGGCGGTCGTGCTCCAGAGCGAAACCCCGGCATAAGACCCATCCTTGCGAAGGATGTAATAGATCATGTCGAGGTATCGAATCTTGCTCATGTCACCGTTGTAGTTGCGGACGATGCGGCGCAGAGCTTCGAGTCCTGCTTCCTTCGGCGCCATGCCCTGGCGCATGCAGTCCACAATTGTGTGAGCGCCGGCAACTTTGATGTTTTCTTCGCCTGATCCGGTCGCGCCTGCCGAGCCAATGTCCTGATCGGTATAACAACCAGCGCCGATAATGGGCGAATCGCCCAGTCTTCCGGCAATCTTCCATGCCTGTCCTGAGGTCGTCGTAGCGCCGGACATCTCGCCTTTCGTGTTGATTACCGAGACATGAATGGTTCCGGTCGTCGGCCACAGCACCTGCTCGACTGCAAAGGGACGTTTATGCTCCGGGATGCCGAGATCGTTGGCCATGCCCATGAGTTGCTGGGAGCGAGCGCGAATCACATCCGCCCACTCCGGCCCCGGATGCCGCGGAACCGCGCTGTGGTTCAGCGTGGGAGGCGGGCTGGGTGGCTTGCCTTCAGGACTCGACATGGGAGGTCCCCAGAAATTTCGGCTGGACCGGTCCTCTTTCCAGAGCAGCCACATCTTGCGGGCATCGTCCGAAAGCATGTCTTCGCGTTTGAGGCCGTGCATCACGGCAAAATGCTCCGCCCCCTGGCCGACCAGCATGACATGTCCCGTGCGCTCCATCACCAGCTTCGAGACCAGGCAGGCGTGCCGAATATTCTGCAATGCCCCAACGGAACCAGCCATCCGCGTCGGTCCATGCATGCAGCAGGCGTCCAGTTCCACAACGCCATCCTCATTAGGAAGCCCGCCATAGCCCACGCTGTGGTCGTTTGGATCATTTTCCCGCGCAATGCAGATATGATTGCAGGCATCGAGTGTGTCGGCTCTATCAAGCAGCATCTTGTAGGCTTCATCGATGCTGGAATCGCCTGTCTCGCGGGTGATGATGACCGGCTTCTTCGGCGGTTGCATCTTCTTCACGCTCTCGGCTACCTGGGCATGCGAGGGCTGGCTGATCGCCGCGCCCAACCCTGCTGCTGTCATCGCACTGCGAGAAAGAAAATCACGCCGGGTCGTCATGCATCGCAGCATATCATTCCGTTTGCTCAACTTACGCCTGCGGTTTACTCTGGGAGGCGCTATGCGTCGCTATCTCGTTGTACTGCTTTTCTCTCTCCTGACGGTCGGATCTCTCAAAGCACAGACCAGCAGCTATACGCAGCCGGTTGATACGATTCCCGCAGACCTCCGCGGCAAAATCGATGCAGTCGCCAATAAAGTGCTGGCAGATACAGGTGTTCCATCGGCTTCCATCGCCATCGTTCAGAAGGGCCGGGTTGTCTATACAAACGCTTACGGAAAAGCGCGTCTTGAACCGCCGACGCCGGCTGCGCCGCCGATGCGTTACTCCGTCGGGTCTATCTCGAAGCAGTTCACTGCCGCGGCAATTCTGATGCTCCAGCAGCAGGGCAAGCTCTCCATTGATGATCCGGTCTCGAAGTATGTTCCCGGCCTGACACGCGGCGATGAAGTGACCATCCGCATGTTGCTCTCGCACACTTCCGGATATCAGGATTACTGGCCCGAGGATTATTTGATGCCGCCGATGCGGAAGCCGACAACAGCGCAATACATCCTCGACACATGGGCAAAGAAGCCGCTCGACTTCGATCCCGGTACGAAGTGGCAGTATTCCAATACAAATTTTGTCATTGCCGGCGTGATCGTCGAAAAATTAAGCGGCGAGCCTCTAATGCGCTTTCTACAGGAAAAGGTTTTTACGCCGCTCGACATGAAATCGGTCTACAACACAGATGTAGCAAAGCTCGGCGATACCGATGCCGCAGGATACATCCGTTATGCCCTCGGTCCGCTGCGCCCAGCGCCAAAAGAAGGCGCAGGATGGATGTTCGCAGCGGGCGAGTTAGCCATGCCCGCTCATGACCTCGCGCTTTGGGACATCAGCATGATGAACCGTTCGTTGCTGGCTGCTGATTCCTACAAACAGATGTTCACGTCTGTAAAGCTCAAAGATGGCACTGACAGCGGCTACGGCCTCGGCGTCTTCACCACGCCGCGCTCCGGTCATGCAGCATTGGAGCACTCCGGCGAGGTCTCCGGCTTCGTGTCGGAAAACATCGTCTTCCCTGATGACAAGGCCGCCGTCGTTGTTCTAACGAATCAGGATGCTTCGCCGGCTGCCGGAGCTATTGGCCGTCAGCTTACACCCATCGTTCTCGGCATAGAGAACCGGTCTCCATCGCAGGCCGAAACCCAGGCACTTACCATCTTCCAAGGATTGCAGCAGGGACAGATAGACCGCACGCTTTTCACTGACAACTGCAACGCCTACTTTGACCAGCAGGCGCTCGCCGACTTCTCTTCCAGCCTGAAGCCCCTGGGCGAGCCGAGCACGTTCCATCAGGTAGCTGACGAGCTGCGCGGCGGTATGACCTTCCACGTCTTCGCCGTCACCTTTAAAAACAGTCCACAGCACCTGCGCGTGACCACCTACACCATGCCCGACGGCAAACTGGAACAGTATCTGGTGATTCCGGCGCAGTAGGTATGCATCAGTTTCTGGTGAAATGCATCTATACTTGTCGGCTTGGCTGGAGCGATATCCGGCCTTGTACGATATAGATAGATGAAATAAACGAGGGCGGCGAGCAGGCAATGCCACCAACACAACAAAAAGATTATTACGGCATTCTCGGGGTTAAGAAAACGGCCACTGCGGATGAGATACGCAAGGCCTTCCGCAAGTTGGCGCGGAAGTATCATCCCGACGTCAATCCGGGAGACAAGAAGGCGGAGGAGAAGTTCAAGGAAATCTCCGAGGCCAATGACATCCTGAGTGACGAGAAGAAGCGCAAGATTTACGACCAGTTCGGTTTCTACTCTGACCAGATCGACCCGGCAGCGGCGGAAGCCGCGGCGCGTGCCGGACAACACGGTGCCGGGAGAGGCGGTCAGGAAGTCCCCTTCGATTTCGGAGGTTTCGATTTTTCCGACTTCGCTTCCTCAGGAGCGCAGCCTGGGAATGCGCAGACGGGGGGCAGCTGGGGTGGCTTCCGCGACATCTTCTCAGGCATCTTCAATCAGGGAGGCGGACGCCAGCAGCGCGGCCCCGAACCCGGTACTGATCTCGAATACCAGGCAACCATCGACTTCTGGACTGCAATTCGCGGCGGCACCACGCGCCTCGATGTGCATCGCCAGGAGGTCTGCCCGACATGCAAAGGCAAGGCGACGACAGGCGGCTCGCACACCTGCCCCGAGTGTCACGGCACCGGACAGGTCACTCAGATGGGCGGGCGGATGAAGTTCAACATCCAGTGCCCGCGTTGCGGAGGCACAGGTAAGGTCACGAATGCATGCCCAACCTGCCATGGCGAGGGCACGGTGGCACGGATCGAGCATATCGATTTTCGCATCAAACCGGGAACGCGTGATGGACAGCGTATTCGTCTGGCAGGAAAGGGAAATGCAGGAATAAACGGCGGCCCTCCGGGCGATCTGTATCTCATCATCCGGATCGGTCCGAATCCTGTTTTTACGCGGCAGGTGGATGATATTCACATCACGGTGCCGGTGACGGTTTCCGAAGCCGCGTTAGGCGCCAAAATTGAGGTGCCGACGATCGATGGGCGCGCACAGCTTAAAATTCCTCCAGCCACGCAGTCCGGTCAGAAGCTGCGTATGCGCGAGCGCGGTGTTCCTTCGGCCACGCAGGAGGGAAAACGGGGCGATCAGATCGTAACCGTCGAAATTGTTGTCCCGCACGTTCAGGACGAGCGCTCGAAAGAGATTCTGCGCGAGTTCGCCAAGCTCAACCCCGGCGATCCGCGCGAATCCATTTGGAGCAAGATAGGAAGCGCATAGTGTCCGAGGACCCCCGGATTCGAGACGATGCGAATGAGCTGCTGAACGCCGCCGTCAACTATGCGCGGCGCATGCTGCGCCGGTACGGCGAATTCGGACCGTTCGGGTTTTCTTTGACCGGGCAGCGGGAGATCGTGAATGAAACCGCGCCGCGGAAGAACGTGCCGCCTGACCCGGCTATGCTGCTGGAACTGTTGTATGAGCAGCTGAGAGAACGGGGCAGCAAGAAGGAAATCATCGCGGCGGCGACAACAGCAAACGTCACCATGAGCAAGCCTTCAACGGAAGGCTTCTCGGATGCTCTGCTGGTCGAGATCGAGCACCAAAGTGGGTACTGTATAAAGGCCTTTGTCCCCTACAGAATAGGCGGAGGACAATTTTTTCGCCTGTTGCCCCGGCATATTCGCTTCGGAGCAGTCCAGGTGCAGGATGGAGAGCCGCGATTGTTCGCGCATTGACAAACTATGCCAACAAAACGCAAATCAAAGGGCGCATACATGATCTCGGCAGTGGCCGAGATGTATGGCATTCATCCGCAGACGCTGCGTCTTTACGAGCGTGAAGGGCTGCTGAAGCCGTCGCGCACTGAGGGCAATACACGCCTCTACACGGACGAAGACCTGGAACGCCTTGAATTTATCCTCAATCTGGCGCGCGATCTGGGCGTAAATATTGCCGGAATTGCGATTATTTTGCAGATGCGCGAGCGCATGGAGGAGATGAATCGCCAGATGCAGGGCTTCGTTGATTATGTTCGAACTGAGATGCTCAGCCGGATGCAGCAGGGCCCGCATCAGGGGGCAGCTATGGTTCCGCTTCGGCGTCCGGTCATGGTAGGCCCTCAAGCCAGGAGCAAGCGTCCTTAACCTATCCCCTCCCTTCCTCTACGTATTTTCAATAACTTAGCAGGGGATCATCTGGATTGTACCGTCATGGGGCCAGCGCTGGGGGGTCTCTGGGGATTCTTCGCTATCCGGAGAATGGCGAATATCGATCATTGAATCCCGCTAAAACGTGAGCTGCAGAGACATTTGAATCTGACGCGGGCTTCCGATGGCGTGGCTGGTGAAGCCTAGACCAGTCGGGCAGTTAAAGAAGGTCCCGATTGGTGGGTTTCCGGCGGCGCAGGAGGCCGGGGAAGGCGCTGCGGGCGTGCCCTGCACGGGAAAGTCGTTGAAGCCTTCGTTCTGTGTTACGTTGTCGCCGGGGATATCAAAGCTGGTCGTGTTAGTGACGTTGAAGACATCGAAGGTGTAGCGGGCGCTGACGCGTTCGGTCACATGCATTGCTTTGACCAGAGATATATCGGCGCGTCGTTGATACGCCTGGCGGAAGATGTTGCGCTGGCCGTTGGTGAAGTTGGTCTCGAAGTCGTCGCCTTGAGGAATAGCGCCGCCGAGATCGCCTGCATGCAGCAGCGGAAGCGTAAAACATGCCGCGTCGAGCGCCGGAAAGCCGAATGCGCCGGAGCGGCCTGTGGTGGCGCGATGCGCATTGCAGCCGGGAGCCAGCGGCACAATGGGATTGGTGATGCCGTTGGAAGTTCCGTAGAAGATGCTGCCGACCGCACCTGAGTAATCGATGACGCTGTATGGCTGCCCGCTCTGAATGATGGTGATTCCCTGAAGCGCCCAGCCGTTTACCACTTTTCCTGCCCACGAGGTATCAGGGAAGAATTTTGGCAGCTGGTAGAGGTAGTTGAAGTTGATGACATGGGTACGGTCGAAGTCCGATGAGCCGTAGCCGTCGCGCAGATTCAAAGGATTATTGCCGTTGTAGAACAGGCCCAGAGCGCTCTGCTCGTCTGTAGCGTGGGAGTAGGTGTAAGAGAAGCCTACCTGCAGTCCGCCGGAGAGCCGTTTCTCGACGTGCGCCTGTAAGGCGTTGTAGGCAGAGATTCCTGCGGCTTTGTAGGTCTCTGATTCGGAGGAATATCCGATATAGGGAACGCGAAGATCGATGTTGCCGCCTTCGTAAGTAGATAGATAGGGTTGTCCGTTAGGGAGGGTTGCCGGGGAGCAGGAGTAGTAATCGCACGACGTGGTCTGCACCGCGTATCCGTAAGTGTATATCTGGCCGTGGATCGAGTTCGATGGGCTTGCGATCTGTGCCTGATTGAAGGGAACGGGAACGACCTGATGACGGCCGAGATTGCCGATATAGCCGATATCGATGGCCAGATCATTGCGAGGCTGCCACTGCCAGTCGAATGTGTAGTTGATGGAGTAGGGCAGTTTGTTGGCGCGGTTATAGGTGGCGATGGCGAAGAGCGAGGCGCCGTTCGTGATGGCTGCGGCATTCGGAAGATATTTGGTGATATCGGCCGGGTTGCCGGTGGGTGGTGTGCCGGGAGTGGTGCCCCAGGGGTTCGAAAGCGAAATGCTACCTGAGCAGGGAGAAACAAATGAGGGGGCACCTGGGCATTGCACAGTGCTTACGAATGGCGGCGTCTGGGTAACGCCGAAGGGACCGCTTGAAACTTCGCCTGCCGCATATCCCGGAGAGAGATAGGTGAACAACTCGCCGCGATCGTAGTAGATGCCCGCGCCTGCGCGGAAGACGACCTTGCCATTGTTCTGCTTTGGCGAGAAGGCAAGCCCGATGCGCGGGCCGATTGCCCACTGGCGGCCAGTGAGCGTTGTGGCGCTCACGCCTTTGGTCGGAAATTGCTTGTTGTTGCCGGCGATGATGAAGCCGTTCGACGTGATCTGATCGGCTACATCGTCATACGAGTAACGCGTAGGGTCAAAATTGTAGATGCGCCCGTATTTTTCGGTCAGGCCGCCGTTCCAGTCATAGCGCACACCTGCGGTCAGGCTGAGATTGGGCAGGATTTGAAATTTGTCCTGCACATAGGCTCCGGTCTGATTGGCGCGGTAGTAGCGATTGGCGTCGCCCAGCATGAGCGAGGTGGTGGTGAAGTCGTCGTTCTGGAAGGCGATGTTTCCCTGCAGGAATCCGGCAAAGTTTGCTGTGGCGATCATGCCTTTGCCGGGGCGCTCATTACGAATGTTGAGCTGCGTATAGGAGTAGCTGCCGCCGAAGGTGACGGTGTGGCGACCGAGAATCCAGATGGCATTGCCTGAAGGCATGATGCGGTTCTGAAATAGGCCCGTGAAGGGACCTTGTGTTTCCGAGCCGGGGCCAATGTTCATGAGCGGGTTATAGATGCCGTCGGGATTGTTGGGTGAGCTGTTTCCATACGGATCGACGATGGTGATGCCTGGAAAATAACTGGAGCCAAAGGTGTTGATGCCCGCGGCCTGCGCGGTGAAGACCTGATCGTTGTAGCCGTATGCTTTCTGGCGGATGAAGCCAAGCACGCCGGTCACGCTGAGATTTGGCTTCAGGAAAATCGTGTTATTGACGGAGAAAACGTGGCTGCCTGTGTCCATGTGCTGCTGGAAGCCGGGAACGTTGGAGTAGGCATACGGCGCAAGCGTCGGATCGTGCTGATAGTAGTACTTGAGAGCGAGCGTGTCGGTTTTGGTGGCGTTCCAGTCAAGATTGGCTACTGCCTGGTCGGCTGTGAAATATGCGGTTCCGGGGATCGATGTATTGTCGGGCGTATTGAAGGTGGGAACGACTCCCGCCGTGGCCGAGGGGACCATGTAGCTTCCGTTCGGAAGCTTGTACTGCATAAGAAACAGCGCTACCGGGCTGATGGTCGCAGGGTTAACGTAGTTCGGATCATTTGGATTCGCAGAGCCAAAGCCGTTGCAGGGATTCGGATAGGCATCTGTGGGTGTGACGAAGTTGCAATTGGCAATGTTGGCCAATGTTGCAGGCGAGCGGTCATCGGTGAGTCCATAGGGTACGGTAAAGCGCGAAATGCCGATCTCCTGATCGGATGTATGAATGTGCTGATAGGCCATATAGGCGAAGAGCTTGTCCTTAATGATCGGGCCGCCGACCCCGCCGCCTGCTACGTAGCGATGCAACTGCGGGACCTTTTCGTTTGCCGGAATGTCTCCATCCTGCTTAAAGAAGAAAGGCGCAGCGTTCAGCCAATCGGTTCCGCGGTGAAGATAAGCCGTGCCGTGGAACGCATTGGTCCCGGAGAGAGTGCTCATATCGATATGCGCGCCGCTCGTCGAGCCCTGCTGCGCGTCATACATGGACGTGTTGACACGTACTTCCTGAAGGGTTTCCGGAGCCGGCGTGGGAAGCGCCTGCCCAATTGCCAGGTAGACTGAGGCGCTGGTTTGCAGTACGCCTCCCGCTGCGGGATTTCCTGTGCCGGTATTGAGCGTGACGCGAGAGGACGCAACCTGGCTGGTGCTCTTGCCGTTGAACAGGTTACTGGCATCGACGCCATTCACAAGAAAGCTGTTGGAGGTGTCACGTTGTCCATTGGCCCAGATAGGAGCGTTGCCCATTCCGCTGTTTGCGCCTGTACCGCCGGAGACCTCTGCATTGACGCCGGGCGAGAGAATGGCGAGGCCGGTGAAGCTTCCGGTAGGCAGAGGAACAGCGTCGATCTGCCCTTTGTCGAGGACATAGCCGTTGGTCGTATCGACGGCATTCAGCAGCGGAGTTTCTGTGACCGTAACGGACGTTGCGACAGAACCAACCTTGAGCGATGCATTGACAGTAACGGTACGATTGGCCTGCACCAGAATTGATGGGACATTCTGTGTCTCAAAGCCATCGTGAGTAAAGGTGATGGTGTAAGTGCCGATGGGCAGGTTGACGAACTGATAGCCGCCATCGTTGTTTGTCTTTACTTCGCGCGTGAGTCTTGTCTGGTCCTCGACCGCAGACACGCTCGCATCGCCCAGCAGCGCGCCTGAAGTGTCGCTGAGCGTGCCGCTGATAGCGCCGAGAGTCTGCTGCGCCCGAAGAGCGGGTGTAGCCACCATGAGGATAGGGAAAATCCACTGCAAAGTCTTTCTACGCATACGGGCCTCACAAAGTTAGTACGGTAGGGGAAACACTTCAGGTGCAGCCGCAATCAGCCGATTGCCACTCTGTTCTGTAACGTGAACAACCTTACCCCGGAAGTAAAGAAAGCCGCGCATAAGGTACGGCACAGGATTGGTTATGTTTTCGTGAGCATAACGCAGAACCGATTGTGCCCAAAGAGAAAACCAGTATGTACCCGGCGCGTGTGAATGTTACAGATAAATTTTTCTTATTGTGGATAACGGAATGGACGTGGGGAACCGGAGGCCTGGTCATCAATGCCGCCGGTTGTGCTTTTAACCTGCCCCGTCGTATGTTTGGCAGGTACGTCTGAAGACTCTTTCTGACGGTCGGTAATCTTTCTGGCCGTGTGTCATCTACTCAACCCCGGAGGGGGATGCACCGTGAGCGAACCGCTTTCCGCTGAGCTTTTAAACAAGATGAATGCCTACTGGCGCGCCGCCAATTATCTTTCCGTAGGCCAGATATTTCTCAAAGACAATCCGCTGCTGGAGCGTCCGCTGACGATGGATGACATCAAGCCCCGGCTGCTGGGCCATTGGGGAACGACGCCTGGGTTGAATTTCCTCTATGTTCATCTGAATCGCATCATTACGAAGCACAACGTGGACATGATTTACATTATTGGGCCGGGTCATGGAGGCCCTGGGCTGGTGGCAAATACCTATCTTGAGGGCTCATATACGGAAATTTATCCGTATATTGAGCAGAATAGAGACGGTATTAAGCGCCTTTTTCGGCAATTTTCGTGGCCTTACGGAGTTCCAAGCCACGTTGCGCCTGAGACGCCGGGGTCGATTCACGAAGGCGGCGAGCTGGGGTATTCGCTGCTGCATGCGTACGGCGCGGCGCTGGATAATCCTGATCTGCTGGTTGCATGTATCGTCGGCGACGGAGAAGCTGAGACCGGCCCGTGCGCCACGAGCTGGCACTCGAATAAATTTCTCAATCCTGTTACTGATGGCGCGGTGCTGCCGATTCTGCATTTGAACGGCTATAAGATTGCGAATCCAACGGTGCTGGCGCGCATTCCGCAAAACGAGCTGGAAGCGTTGATGCGCGGTTATGGTTACAATCCGTATTTCATTGAAGGCAGTGATCCGACGACCATGCACCAGCAGATGGCCGCGTTGCTGGACAAGGTGTACGACGAGATTCGCTCGATTCAAAAGAAAGCTCGCGATGCAAACGACGCGACGCGTCCGGCATGGCCGATGATCGTGATGCGCACGCCCAAAGGCTGGACCGGTCCCAAGGAAGTGGACGGTAAGCCGGTGGAAGGGACGTGGCGCGCGCATCAGGTCCCGTTCTCTACGGTCCGCGGCAACCCGGAGCACCTGAAGCTGCTGCAGGAGTGGATGGCCAGCTATAAGCCGCAGGAACTGTTCGATAAGGATGGGCGCTTCCGCGATGAATTTGCTGAGATTGCCCCGAAAGGCCGCTTGCGGATGGGGATGAATCCTCATGCAAACGGCGGACTGCTCATGCAACCGCTGGAGCTGCCGGATTTCGCTACTTATGAGGTGAAGACTTCAGGGCCGGGAGTGGTCCAGGCCGAAGCCACGCGTGTGCTCGGGTATTTTCTGCGCGACGTGATGAAGGCAAATCTGAAAAACAGGAACTTCCGCGTCTTTGGGCCGGATGAAACGGCTTCGAATCGACTCGACGCTATTTATGAAGCGGCAGAGAAGCGCTGGATCGCCGAGATGCTTCCGGTGGATGAAAATCTCGAAGCCGATGGCCGCGTGATGGAAGTCCTGAGCGAGCACATGTGCCAGGGATGGCTTGAGGGTTACTTGCTCACCGGCCGTCACGGATTCTTTTCATCGTATGAAGCCTTCATTCACATTGTCGATTCGATGTTTAACCAGCATGCGAAATGGTTGAAGGTGACGCGTAACCTGCCGTGGCGCAAGCCGATTGCCTCGCTGAATTATCTGCTGTCGTCGCATGTCTGGAGGCAGGACCATAACGGCTTTACGCATCAGGACCCTGGGTTCATCGACCATGTTGCGAACAAAAAGGCAGATATTGTCCGAGTCTATCTGCCGCCGGATGCCAATACGCTGCTTTCAGTCGCCAGCCATTGCCTGCGCAGCCGGCATTACGTGAACCTCATCATCGCCGGCAAGCAGCCTGCGCCGGTGTGGCTCACAATGGAGCAGGCGATTCGCCATTGCACAGCGGGAGTGGGCGTCTGGGATTGGGCGAGCGATCCCGGTGAACCGGATGTGGTGATGGCCTGCGCGGGCGATGTGCCGACGCTCGAAACCATGGCCGCTGTTTCGCTGCTGCGTCAGCATATTCCTGATCTGAAGATTCGCGTTGTCAATGTTGTGGACCTGATGACGCTGCAACCTATTTCGGAGCATCCGCATGGCCTTCCGGATGAAGACTTCGACCGCATGTTCACGAAAGACAAGCCGGTCATCTTTGCCTTTCATGGATATCCAATGCTGATTCATCGTCTCACTTATCGACGGACGAACCACGACAATATCCATGTTCGCGGCTACAAGGAAGAGGGCACAACGACGACGCCTTTTGATATGTGCGTACTGAACGACATGGACCGCTTCACGCTTGCGCTCGATGCTGTGCGTCGCGTGCCTCGTCTGCGTCAGTTGACCGATGCTGCTACGCAGAAGTTTACAGAGACGCGGCAGCGGCACAAGCTCTACGTTTCGGAATATGGCGAAGACCTGCCGGAGGTCCGCGATTGGACGTGGTCCGGCAGCGGAAAAGGAGCCACAAGTGAGGACACCGGCGGCGACAACGCCTAGACTTCGCGTCCAGCGTGGCGCGGCTTCGGCGCCTTGTTGCCGCAGCAAAAAGACCTGGAATACTACTACTCCGGTTGGTCGTTTCGTTTCTTAGTTGCTGTAAAGGCCCGTATCTTGAAGAGGAACAATGATCCCGATCCTTGCCATTAACAGCGGCTCATCTTCGCTGAAATTCGGATTGTTTATTGAACGCGAAGGAGATGAGCATGCTCTGGTTCAAGGGAATGGTGACGCTATTGGAAGCGACAGCAGTTTTCTGAAAATCAAGGATGAACAAGGCAAGTTCATCTATGAGGAACAGCATCGTTTTCCTTCGCAAAAAGAGGCCCTTGCACAGATTGCAAAAACGCTCGCATCGCTGAATCTGCCTGGACCATCTGCAATCGGACACCGCATTGTGCATGGCGGCCCGCATCTAGTGGCGCACCAGCGAATCACCGATGACGTACTGTCGGCGCTTCAACAGGCTGTGCACTTTGCGCCGCTGCATATTCCGTTGGCTGTCGAGCTTATTCGGCATACAGAAAAGCTTTATCCTCAGGCGCCGCAGTTCGCTTGTTTTGATACTGCTTTTCATCAGACCATGCCCGAAGCTGCTTACCGCTATGCCATCCCTGAAGAATATTTTGTGCAGGGCATTCGGCGGTATGGGTTTCACGGGTTGTCTTACGGCTCGATTGTCCATGCTCTTGGTAGCGATCTGCCTGCGAAGGTCGTCATCGCGCATCTGGGAAGTGGCGCGAGCCTGGCTGCAGTTCTCAAAGCCAAATCAGTTGACACCAGCATGGGATTAACGCCGACTGGCGGTATCCCTATGGGCACGCGGACGGGCGATCTTGATCCGGGAGTTCCGCTCTTTCTGATGCGCAATCAGAAATTAAACGCAGATGCGCTGGAGTCTTTGCTGAATCTCGATGCCGGATTGAAGGCTCTGGGCGGCACCAACGACATGCGCCAGTTGCAGAAAGCATCTGAAGCGGGCGACCACAATGCAGCGCTAGCCATTGAGATTTTCTGCCGGTCGATTGCGAAGACTATTGCTTCTTATGCGGCTGTATTAGGTGGCCTTGATCTTCTTGTTTTCTCAGGCGGAATCGGCGAGCACAGCGCTCCCGTGCGCGCGAATATATGCGGCCGTCTCGACTGGCTAGGAATCAGGGTAGATGCTGAGTGCAATCGCGAACCCTCGTCTATTATTTCTACTGCTGCCAGTCGGGTTACTGTTCGCATTGTGCCCAGCGAAGAAGAAAAACAGATAGCGCGCAACTGTCGCGCTTTACTTTGATATGCCGATATTGTGCAGGATTCTTCCTCTCCTCCGCCACTACCATGCGAACACCCCGCATACTGGATACCTCGGTTGGTCGTTCGAATGACGGACCACGCCTACATGAAATCTGATCTAGATTTTGATGAAAATTTTGTTCTTATAAAGAATCAGCGCAGGAATGAAGCACACTGCTACGTAGGTCAAAGAATAAAGCAATGATCCGAAAGCTCTGTTGGGGACATGAGCAAAGCTATGCGAATAGATAATTGTCGATAGCGATTGATTGCTAATCTTCACATGCCACAAAATGGGCGCCAGCAATTCAGAAAAAACATAAATGGCGATGGAATTCGAGCCGAAAACGATCCAGGGGTACGACCAGCCGCGCTTCCATTGCCTGATCTCAATCAGCCAATAGCAGATCGACAGTCCGAGTAGAGACCATCCGCCGGCAAACAAAACATAGGAGCTGGTCCAGAGCTTCTTGTTAATGGGAAACCAGTGTCCCCAGATTTTTCCAAGCAGTAATCCGGCGATTGCTCCGATAAACAGGCCGATAAAGATGGACTGCTTGCTCTTTTTTGCGCGCAGCCATATCGCTGTCAGCATGCCGAGTAGCGCTGTTCCCAGCGCCGGCAGGTTGCTTAGCAGTCCTTCAGGATCGCGGGTGCCCTCGTAGAGACGACCCGGAAAGATATGGCGATCAAGATATGCTACCCAGTTTGCGTCTTTATCGAGCATAGGAATGTCGCGTGTCGGCAGGCCATACCCGGGGACAGGAATCCATCGCATGATGATCCAGTAACTGATCAGGCTGATAACAAGGGCAGTTACAAGGGCGGCAACGCTGCGCTTTCCGCGGGTCCACAAATAAATGGCCGCGGCAATCAGCAGGCAGACAGCGAAGCGCTGCAGCACGCCGTAGATGCGGAGCGTTGGCCAGTGAAAGAATGGAAATCCATTCACCACCAGGCCCAGCGCGAAGAGAATAATCGAGCGTCGAACCGCATGCAGAAGAAGAGAAGCTTTTGACGCGCCTTTGGCCAGACGCGACTCCGAAGAGAAAACAAGCGAGACTCCGGCAACGAACAAAAATGTAGGGAATACCAGGTCGGTCGGCGTCCAGCCGTTCCAAAGCGAATGTTTCAGTGGCCAATAAGCGTAGCGCTCATCGCCATTGTTGTTCACCAGAATCATGAACGCGATGGTGATACCGCGCAGTACATCCAGAGAAATAAGCCGTGTCTGCACACCGCCCACGGATGGTTTGGAAACAGTGGTAGCCGTCATAGAAGGGTATGACGGCTACTTTACCGCGTAAACATGTCTTTGTGGAAGTGGATGACCTAATTGAGGCCAGTAGCGCGGGCCTTAGGCTCATGATGGTCTGCGGAATTATTTCTGCCGCGAAAATTAAATTGCCTGCTGTTCATAGACCCGGCAGCCCACAAAGCCGCAAGAATGCAGAGAAGGATCACGCCACCAATGACGCCGAGGATTACCATGCGGTCTTTCCTCCTATTCTTTAGGAAGAGAGGCGGGCGAACAAGGTTGCCACGGAATCAGGCAGACGGCGGCGGAACATATCGCGCATCCTGCAGGTCAATGTCCATAATGAGCTGCTGGTAGACGAGATCGTTGATCTGACTGGCCGCCAGCAGCTCGCCAGCCGTGTGGCGTTCTACATTGCGGGCTGCGCGCGCAACATCAATGTAGCGGCGAGCGTGGGCAAAGGTTTCTTCCTTAGCTGCATCCTGCGGATTCTTCAGCAGCGCCAATCTGCGTTTGTAAGCCCGCTCCAGAGCTTCATACACTTCTCTTTCTTCCGGAGATTTTTCCTTCTCTGCCTGGAGATATTGCATTGCACTCTGGATCATCTTTTTCAGGGCAAGCTGCTCTTCGAGATTTTCTTTTTCACCATGTGCAAGGCCCAGCTTACGGATTACGAACGGGAAGGTGAGTCCCTGGAAAACCAACGTGACCAGAATTACACAGAACGTAAAAAAGATGATGATGTTGCGCGCGGGAAAAGGCTCGCCGTTCGGCAGTGTCTCCGGCAGGGAAACAGCTGCGGCGAGAGCAATGGCGCCTCGCATGCCGCCCCAGGCGACAATAAAAACACCGCGTTTGTCTTCCGGGGGCAGTTTCTTTTCCGAAGCGAATTCTCGCAGCCGGTGTCCCACCCATGCTCCGGGAAACACCCACAGAAACCGCAGCGCAATCACGATCAGGCTTACCATCAGGCCGCCAGCGATGAGTTGGCCGAGGCTCAATCCCTGAATGCCCGCCAGCACAGAAGATATCTGCATACCGAGCAACAGAAAGATCGCGCCGTTCAGAATAAAATCCACGGTGTTCCAGACGGCAGGGGCCTCAAGCCTGGCTCCCAACGAAAGCAACTGGGCCCTGCGATGGCCGAGATACAAGCCGCAGGCTACCGTCGCCATTACGCCGGAAGTGTGCAGCCGTTCGGCGAGTAAGTAGACGACATAAGGCGTCATCAGCGTCATGGTCAGCTCGATCTGCGCTGCTTCAATGCGCAAAATCAGGCGTGAATGAAGCCAGGCAACTGCAAGCCCGATCAGAATTCCGCCAATCGAGAGATAGAGTAGTTTCCCCACGGCCATCTGGAATGACGGCGCATGATTATCGAGGATGATATTCACCGCAAAACTAAGAGCCAGCAGACCGGTTGCATCATTCGTGAGGCTTTCGCCCTCAAGTATGTCGACGATGTGGCTGGGAAGACCCAGTTTGCGCGCGATTGTGCCTGCGGCAAGAGCATCCGTAGTAGAAACAGCTGCGCCCAGCACTAAACCGGTTTGCAAAGTAAGCTGCGAGAAAAAGAAGTGCGCAGCGAAGCCAACGCCAATCACTGTGAAGGCCACCAGGCCGAAGGCCAGCATGAAAATGCTGAAGATGTTCTCGCGAAAATCACGCCAAGACGAGTTATGGGCGGCTGCAAAGACCAGCGGCGGCAGGACGACCAGAAAGACAAAATCCGGATGCAAGGCAATGTCAGGCACCGGAGGAAGAAAGCTTAGTACCAATCCGCCTAGCACAAAAACAATTGGATAAGGTTGCGAGATGCGCCGTGCCACTACGGCCAGCCCAACGACAAAGAGCAGAACCATCAACATCAGCAGTTCAAGATGATGGATGTTGACTGTCATTTACACCTCATGCCTTCATTTTTCAGGAACCTACCTGCGTTGTGCAAAGTTGCTCGACCTGGTGAATCACATGCAGCGCAGCCTTCAGTTGCGCCATACCGATCTTCTTTTCAAATTGCTTTTGCATCTGGTCGAAGGTCCTGACGGCCTGCATCGCGCACCTTCGCCCCTGTGGTTTCAGGACAAGCTGAATGCTGCGTCCGTCCTCCGGATCGATGCGGCGTTTCAGCAGACCGCGCGCTTCCAGCGAAGAGAGGCAATTGCTGATGTTGCCTCGCCCTGTCGAAAATGTTTCTGCCAGATGGGACGGTTTCGCCGCCCGCGGCTCCTCAAACAGAATTGCTACCAGTATCAGCGCTTCAAAAAAGGTAGCCCCGCTCGGGCCCAGGATTCGGAGCAATTCGGCATCGAGTTTGCGGGACGCGCGGTAAATCTCAAACAACGGTGACAGCTCAAGAAAGGCTTCGATGCGCATGCGCAGAGTTTAACAGGTAGTTCATAGGATGAACTATTCACTTTCTGGCTAAACTATGATTGTGGCTGGCATAAGAAGCGGCAATGATGACTTCTATGAAATTTCTCTGTCCTGTGTTGTGCGGATTCATCTGTTTCAGCTCTATGGCGCAGGAGACACCATCAGCCGCAACCCCGGTGAAGACCACGGTCGTCGTTCTCGGTAATCCGGCCCCGGTCCAGCTTGGCGAGTCAAGCCGCTCCGTCGTCGTAATGGACACCCATGAGCATCCGCGCGCCTTTCAGACCGTTGAAGATCGTCTTCGTACTGACCCCTCCACCTACATTGAGCAGCGCGGCGCCGGAGGAGCGCAGGCCGATATCTCCATTCGCGGCACATCTTTCGAGCAGACGCTGGTCCTCATCAATGGTCTGCGCGTGAACGATGCAGAAACTTCGCATCATAATCTGGACCTGCCGGTCCCGATGGACGGCATGAGCTCCATTGAAATTCTGCACGGAGCCGGGTCTACGCTCTACGGTTCGGATGCTATCGGCGGCGTCATCGATTTCGTTACTGCCGCGCCGGAAAGCTCAGCACTGCGGCTGCGCAGCGGAGTTGGCAGCTTTGGGGAAAATGAGCAGGCATTCACTGGATCTATCGCGCGTCGCCAATGGTCAGAGCAGATTGCAGGTGAGCGCAACTTCTCTACAGGATTTATTGCGGACCGAGATTACCGCAATGAAAACGGAAGCTCCGAAACGAGATGGAAGACAATCCTGGGTGAGAGCGACATTCTGCTCGCAGGCAGTGACCGCGCTTTTGGCGCGGACCAGTTTTACGGTAATTTCAACTCGTGGGAGCGCACCAAAGGATGGTTCGCATCCGTCCGCCAGGAACTTGGCAGCAAAACCAATGCTGTTTTCGGCTATCGAAGGCATACAGATATCTTCGTTCTACTACGCGACAATCCTGCCTTCTACAAAAACCAGCATATCGACCAGAGCTGGCAGGGAGCCATCCGCAGAAGCGAACACATCGGAGCAAAAAGCTCGCTTTTCTATGGCATTGAAGGCGACGGCGATTCCATTGAAAGCAACAATCTCGGCAAGCATGCACGCAACTGGGGCGCGGGCTACGTTGATGCCGACCTGCAATCGAAGAAGATTTCTTTCACCGCGGGTCTGCGTCAGGAAATCATCAGCGGCGGTTACTACGTCACGAGTCCGACGCTCGCGGGCAGCTACTGGCTTGGCAGTGGCGTGAAGCTGCGCGCTGCTGTGGGATATGGCTTCCGCCTGCCTACGTATCTGGACCTGTATTACAGTGATCCAGCGACCATCGGGAATCCTAACCTGAAGCCCGAATCCGCATGGAACTACGAAGCCGGCGCAGACTGGTTCGTTGGAACCACATCATATCTCTCTGTCACCGGTTTCTATTCTCGGCAGCATGATGCGATTGATTACGTGCGCGCGGATGCGAACAGTCCGTGGCAGGCACAGAATCTTACGAAGCTGCGCTACGCCGGTGTGGAAACCGCATGGACATGGCAGCCTGTTCATTCGCAGCAGATCGGGTTTGCATGGACATATCTAGCAGGCGCGCAGGAGGCGCTGCATGGTCTGCAATCGGAGTATGTGTTCAATTATCCCGTCAACAATGCTGCTTTTGAGTGGACTGTTGGGCCGGTGCGCGGACTTATGCTTCACAATCGCGTTGGCATTACGCAGCGTTATCAGCATGACGCATATCCGGTATGGGATGCGGCCATTGCACGAGAACGGGGGCACATTCGGCCTTATCTTCAGATGTCGAATTTGAGTAACACCGGCTATCAGGAAATTGAAGGCGTTCCAATGCCGGGCAGAAGCTTCACCGGCGGAATAGAAATTTTGATTGCAAAATCGGGAAGGTAGTTACTGCAGCATCGCTCTTAGTTTATTTTCAAGCAGCAAGGTAATTTCGGGAGCAGGCAGATTTCTATCGATTCGTATTGGATCTCCAACGCGAATCGATAGCTTACCTGAGCGAAACCATCTTTCCTTTGTCTGCTTCAACTCACCGAGGCCACGAAGCGCGACCGGCAGCACTTTTGCATCCGATTCCTGCGTCAGCAGGCCGATGCCCTGCCGAAAATGCTCCAGCGTGCCGCCCGAACGATGCCCCTCCGGAAAAATCAATACGTTGTACCCGCGATCCAGCGCTTTGCCGATATGCGCAAAACTGTTGCGAAACCCGGCGCTGCGCGGGAGCGGAAATACATTAAAGAGCGCGGTTATCAACAGATAGGCTGCGGGGGCCAACGCATTCAGGAACCATGATCCCTGCCGGCGCCCATGGCGGAAATCATCGAGCATGTCCCCAGCCATGGCAATCGCAACCCGGCGTCGCATTTTGTCCGGCAGCGCATACAGAACCAGCGCGCCGTCATATGCCGTGATGTGATTTGCAATGATGAGCAGTGGCCTGTCCGCAGGCTTTGCATTTGGGGCGCGTTCGACTTCGGGGGCGGCCAGAAGCCACACCAGCGGACGCATTAGGTATTCTATGAACACAAAACGGGCCACTTGTACAGGCAGAGACCAGGGCCACTGCGGATAAACAGCAGCAGCGGAAGCTGCGCTCTTAACCGGAGTTTGTGGCGTCGGCATCCCTGTTTCGGCTTCCGATTGTGTTTTGCCGTTGAACCCAAGGTGCTGCCTTAATTCTCCGAGCGTCGTTATGCGAGCGAGTGTCACGTCATCCAGTGTGACACCCATGCGCTGCTCCAGTTCGCTCTGCAACTGCACGCGTCCCAGGCTATCGAGATGAAGATCTTCATCGAGTCGCGCCTCGTCAGATGTGGCTGTGGGAGCAGTGTGGGTAATCTGTGAAATCAATTCAACAACAGCATCTTTATTTCTATCCGGTATCGTTTCTTTTTCCGTTGACGCAAGCGCGTTGGCCCACTGGGCCACTTTGCCGCGCTGAATTTTGCCGGTTGACGTGCGTGGGAAATCCAGCTCCGGCCAGATTCGCCAGTGACGGATTCGCTGGTAATCGGCAAGAGCGGCATTGGCCTGCCTAATCGCCTTCGCCGCGTCTGCTTCCTGTCCGCGAAAGAGCAATATCGCCATCACTTCCATGCCATTCGGCGTAGCTAACGGAACAACAACAGATGCGCTCACGCCCTCCCGCCGGTTCAGAACAGATTCGACATCCTCCGGATAAATATTCAACCCGGAGGATGTAACAATCAGCTGGCCCTTGCGCCCGAGAAACTGCAATTGTCCCTGTTCATCGCGTCGCGCAAGATCACCCGTAGCCAGCCATGTGTCAGCCGACTTTTTCATGCCGCCCTGCTGCCATGTTGCAGTGGAAACCATATCGCCGCGAACAAGAATCTCGCCTTCATCGCTGATGCGCACTTCGCGGCCGGGCAGCGCTTTCCCAATCGTTCCTTTGCCGATCTTAAAAGGATGATTCAGTGTGATGAGCGCTGTTGTTTCGGTCATTCCGTAGCCCTGGATCAGAGCGAAGCCGAGAGTGTTCCAGAAGCTCTCCAACTCGCCTGACAATGAAGCGCCGCCACAGACAAATGCCCAGAATTTCAAACCCAGAAGTCGATGAATTTTCCGAAAGCGCCACCATCTACGCCACACTGATTCGCCCTGTGCCTTCTGTATTTCCTCATTCAGCTTCGGATAAAGGCCCAGCAGATGGGAGCGCATCAAATCAAGCACGCGCGGCACAGCTGCAAGCACCGAGATACGTTCGCGCCTGATCAATTCAATTAACCGTGGCGCTTGCAGGCGCGTTTCAAAATGGACTTCCGCGGCCAGCAGCACCGGCAGCCACAATCCCATAAACTGCCCGAAGACATGACTCAGCGGCAGGGTATGCAAAAACCGTAGTGGATGCACAAATCGCTCATAGCCCCGGTATTTTTGTATTTCTCTCTCAATTGGAGCAACGCTGGCCAGAACATTGCGATGCGTATGCACCACGCCTTTTGGCTCTGACGTAGTCCCGGAAGTAAACAGAATCTGCAGTGGCGTATCGAGGGTCAGATCAGCCGGTTTGGGGCGATTCTGTGACTCCGCTGGCAACGCACTCTCAAGCTCGTCCAAAATCAGCCGGGCGATTGAGTCCGGCAGAGCAGCAATCAGCGGTTCGTCACCGACAATTAGCTTTGGGTTCGTCTCCGCAACAACACGCTTTGCAAACTCAATGCCGCCGCCAGCATCGAGCGGCACAACCAGAACACCCTGCAGAACGCATCCAAAAAATGCAGCAATCCACTCAGCGCTGTTCTGTCCCCAGAGCAATACCCGCTCGCCTGCTGCAATTTCCCGCCGCTGCAATTCGGCGGCAAAACGGCCTGCGAGTGATGCAATCTCGCCATAGCTTCTAATTGTTCTACGGTTACCGCGATATGTAACAACAGCAGTGGCATTTCCCCAGTGCCGGAAATCATCAAGCGATGTAGCGAGATTTGAGCGCATGTCAGCTCCGGGTGAAATCGATATATCCACGTTCCAGATCGGTATGTACCAGCGTCACGCTGATTTTGTCGCCGACATCTACGCCCTTCTGTCCGCGCACCAGCATGCCTTCGACGTTGGGGTGCGTGGTCCTTACGAAGGTTCCGTGTTCGTTCACGCCTGTAACAATCGCTGCAAATGTCTGCCCGATGCGGTTCCGCATTACCACTGCGGCAATGCGCTTCCGCATTTCGCGTTCTACCTTGCGCGCGGCGTCTTCCTGTCTGGTGCATTGCTGCGCAATTGTAGCCAGCTCGTCATCTGTATATGGCGAGCGACGCTTTGCCAGCATCGCTTTGATCAGCCTCTGCGTAACCAGATCGGCGTAGCGGCGGTTCGGGGCCGTGGAATGCGTATAGTCCTGCACCGCAAGGCCGAAATGTCCCTGACCAGCTTCTCCGGCACGATCCAGCACATATTCTCCCGAACCGAGCAGCTTTACCACAGCCAGGGAAAGGTCAGGAAAGCGGTCAGGATCAGCCATGCGCCGCTCGCACAGAAAATCCTGCAGAGCCTTTGAATCCGGCTCTCCCGGCAGCTTCGTTCCGTACTGGGCTGCAAGCTCGACAATGCGATCCCAGCGTTTCGGCGTTTTCACTACGCGCCGAATAGACGAGAAGCGCGCCTGCTCCAGGCTTCTGGCCACAACTTCATTTGCCGCAATCATGAAGTCCTCAATCAGATCGCTGGCCAGGCTTCGCTGCTGTGTCTCAATCTCGACCGGCTGGCCGTTCATTACCAAAGGATGGGTCTCGATCGTTTGAAGATTGAGAGCGCCGCGATGATAGCGTTCTTTCCTGAGCAACTGCGCAACCCGGTTCTGAAGCAATAGCTGTTTCTGTAGTTCTTTAGAGCTGGAAATTTTGGGAGGTGCCCCATTCCCGGATTGCAGCCATGCTCCAACTGATGGATAGGCAAGCTGCGCGTGGTTCACCACCACCGCGCGCATAATCTGGCTTTCGCCCACGCAACCGTCAGCGCCTACGGAAAACTCATACACAATACTTAACCGTTCCTGTGCTTCGAGCAGGGAAGTGATGCCGGTCGAAAGCTCTTCCGGCAGCATGGAGAAGTTGTGCACGCCGGTATATACGGTTGTTGTCTGCTCCGCCGCATGCTTGTCTATAGCCGAGCCAGCCGGAACATAAGCGTCCACATCCGCAATCGCAATCCGGATACGAACTGATCCGTCATTCATCTCCTCTGCGAACTCGATCTGGTCAAGGTCACGGGAGGTGTCGTTATCAATCGAAGACCAGAGCAATTCACGCAGATCGTGTGCATCCTTCGGGTGATGATCTGGCTCATGTGCCTGCAACAATTGCACTTCTTTTTGAACAGCGTTTGAAAAATCAGGATGAAATCCTTGTTCCAGCATGGATTCTCGGGCGGCAACCTGCAGATTTACGTGATGATTATCGTTCATTGGATTCCAGTCCAAGCTACAGATATCAGATGCGTTTCGCAAAGTCTGGCATCGCAGCATCCCTTGTTCTGCTTCCAAGTGAATCATGCCGCTTCCAAAGATCAAGCTGCCCGCATCTCCCGAAGACACCTCCGCATCCGTGCAGCGCGATCTGGACCGTCCCACTGCATCTGAGATTTATCAGCAGGTCTCGAAGAATGCGCGCCGTGAGCTTTCGCGAACGAACATGGCGCTTGCGGTTTCTGGAATCGTAGGCGGGCTCACGATGGGGCTGACCGGCCTCAGCGTCGCGCTGGTAAGGGCACAGCTCGGCAACAGCTCTGTCGCAGCATTCGTATCGATGTGCTTCTATCCCATGGGATTTATGGCGGTCATTCTTGGCCGAGGCCAGCTGTTTACGGAAAACACGCTGTATCCGGTTGCGCTTGTGCTTACTGAGCGCCGTCATTTCTGGAGTACTATGCGCCTGTGGGCTGTCGTGTTGTCCGCGAATGTAGTTGGCGCTTTTCTTTTTGCCATGCTGGCCGTGCGCACCGGCGCATTGCGAACAGAATATGCGGATGCGCTCGCGCGGCTCGGCGATGACGCGGCTTCATCCTCGGCCAGCCACATTTTCTGGAGCGCCGTCGTGGGCGGATGGATTATCGCCATGGTGGCGTGGTTGGTAAGCGGCAGCCATTCCATTACTGGCGCCGTCATGCTCATCTGGACGCTTACTTTTATTGTCGGCCTCGGCCACTTCGCGCACTGCATCGCCACCAGTGGTGAAATTCTCGCAGCTGTACTACATGGCCAGCTTGCCGCATCCAGTTATTTTCGATGGCTTGTCCCGGCCGTT
>Ga0209581_1001238_pt1 | contig 32005 bp, 25 predicted proteins | sample Coa_R2_FD_187160 | JGI IMG/M metagenome (GOLD analysis project Ga0209581, IMG submission 187160) | Surface soil microbial communities from Centralia Pennsylvania, which are recovering from an underground coalmine fire - Coalmine... | ecosystem: Environmental > Terrestrial > Soil > Unclassified ...
GGCGCGCGAGAGCGCGGGAACCAGGCTGCGCTTTCCCGTCGCGTGACTGGGATCCAAGATGACGGGCAGATGCGTCAGCTCATTCAGCACGGCGACCGCCGCAATGTCGCAGGTGTTGCGCGTAGCAGTCTCAAAGGTGCGGATTCCACGCTCGCACAGGATCACGTTCGGATTTCCGTGAGCGACAATGTACTCCGCCGACATGAGCAATTCTTTAATTGTGGAGCTCATGCCGCGCTTGAGCAGCACCGGCTTGCCGACCGGTCCCAGCGCCTTCAGCAGGGCGAAATTTTGCATATTTCTGGCGCCGATCTGAAGAACGTCGGCGTACTCGGCAACCAGATCCACGTCGCGGTCGCTCATGACTTCAGTGATGATGGCGAGGCCGGTAGCCTGCTTGGCTTTTCGGAGGAGCTTGAGACCTTCTTCCTCGAGCCCCTGGAAATCGTACGGCGAGGTCCGCGGCTTGAAGGCGCCGCCGCGAAGCAGTTGCGCGCCGGCTTTGGCGACAGCCTCAGCGGTGGTCAAGATCTGCTGCTCGGATTCGACCGAGCACGGGCCAGCCATCACCGTGAACCGGTCCCCGCCGATTTCGTGTCCGTTCACGCGAACCCGGGTCTTTTCGCGGCGGAACTCGCGGCTGACAAACTTGTACGGCGCTGAGATCCGAACGGCCTTCTCCACCTGAGGCATCGCCTCGATGGATTCTAGGCACGCGGTCACATCGCCGAGGCCCACCACGCCGATCACGACGCGCTCCTCACCCTCGATGGAGTGGATTTTGTATCCGAATTCGCGAACGCGGTTACACACCTGATCGATCTCCTCACGGGTCGCATGCAGCTTCATGGAAATAATCATGGGCTCTCATCCGTTCCAAAATAAAAAACCCACTCTTTCGAGTGGGTTGGGCTTTAAAATGTTCAGAATGCCTATGCCAACGCCACCCGTCTCGATTCAGGCGCTAAATCGCCAGAAGCTAAATCGAAACGCGCTGGAATAGGCGGAATGCATTGAAGTACTTACTATACACCTGAGACGGGTGGCCGCGCAATAAAAATATTCGCGGGCTTACCGGCTGCTCGCTGCCGCCCTCATTCCCCGCTCTGTTGAAGCAGTTTCGCCACCAGCCCCGTCCACCCGGTCTGGTGCGAGGCGCCCAATCCGGCCCCGTTATCGCCGTGAAAGTACTCGTAGAACAGAAGATGATCGCGGAAGTTGGGATCGCTCTGAAATGTTTCATTGGCCCCGAAAACGGCTCGCCTGCCAGCGCCGTCCCGCAGAAATAAGCGCGCGAGCCGGCGAGAAATTTCGGCCGCAACGTTCCAAAGATTCATCTGGCGACCGCTGCCGGTGGGGAACTCCACCTGGAGGTCGTCGCCAAAATAGTGATTGTATTTCTGAAGCGATTCGATGATCAGAAAATTCACCGGGAACCAGATCGGGCCGCGCCAGTTGGAATTGCCGCCGAACAGCCCGGTGCGCGACTCCGCCGGCTCATAGGCCACCGAGTATTCGTGTCCGTCCAGTTGGACCGAATACGGATGCGCTTCATGATATTTCGAGACAGAACGGATTCCATAGGGCGACAGAAACTCAGACTCGTCCAGCATGCGCTCCAGCACGCGAATGAGTTGCGCCCGCTCGAGCACCGACAGCAGCCGCCGCTCTTGCTTGCCTTCACGGGTCATCGACGCGACGTTGTGGGCCAGATCAGGCCGATGGTCGATAAACCAGTTCATACGGCTGTGAAACCCCGGCAGACGCTCGAGATCGGCTGCTTCCAGAGTTTCGACCGCGAACAGAGGAATCAACCCGAGCAACGACCGCGCGCGGACCAGCCGCGAACTGCCGTCGGGAAGCTTCAGCCGGTCGTAATAGAAACCATCCTCATCATCCCAGAGACCGTCGTCGGCGGCTCGGTTCATGGCCGTCGCGATATACAGGAAGTGTTCAAAAAACTTGCTGGCGATGTCCTCGTAAGTCGCATCGACATGGGTGAGTTCGATGGCGATTTTCAACATGACGAGGCAGTACATGGCCATCCAGCTGGTGGCGTCCGACTGCTCGAGGACGCCGCCGGTGGGGAGCGGCTTGCTGCGGTCGAACAGCCCGATGTTATCGAGCCCCAGAAAGCCCCCTTCAAAAATGTTGTTGCCTTCGGAATCCTTGCGGTTCACCCACCAGGTGAAATTCATCAGCAGCTTATGGAAAACGCGCTCCAGAAACTGATAATCGCGCCGGCCTTGCAGCTTGCCGTCGATCTTGAAAACACGCCAGCACGCCCATGCGTGCACCGGCGGATTCACGTCGCTGAAGTTCCACTCGTAGGCGGGCAGCGCGCCGTTCGGATGCATGTACCATTCCCGCAGAAACAGCGCGAGCTGCGATTTGGCGTAGTCCGGGTCCACCATCGCAAACGGAATCATGTGGAATGCCAGATCCCAGGCGGCGTACCAGGGATATTCCCACTTGTCAGGCATGGAAACGACGTCTTCGTTGTACAGGTGCACCCAATCGTGATTACGCCCGCGCTTTCGCTGCGGTGGAGGGGGCGGGAACGCTGGATCGCCTTCCAGCCATTCGGCGACGACGAAATGGTAGAACTGCTTGGTCCACAGCATTCCGGCGAAGGCCTGGCGCTGCACCCGCTTGCCATCTTCGGACAGGTGCGGGCTGAAGGAATAGAACTCGTCGGCTTCGCGGATTCGCGCGGCAAATATGCTCTCGAACTCGGTGGCGGTCAAAGAGGCCGCGCCTTCGCCAGACGGGCGCAGCCGCAGACGCAGTACATGCTGGCCGCCGGCGTCCAGTTCGATTTGATACCAGGCGCAAGCCTTGGTTCCGGTCCGCGCGGGATTGACGGCGCCCTCGCAGCCGCAGATCACGCGGCGGTGGAAGGCGTCCTTCGGGTAGGGCGAGGAATTCGGCGTATTCCACAGCCGCTTGGAATTCGTCTCATTTTCGGCAAACAGCAACTCGCCTCCGCCATCGAGCTCCAGTTCATACTCGCCGAGCGAGGATTCGCGAATGGCGATTGAGCGGCCGCATTTGGCTGCGAGTTCGGGCTTGGGAGCGCCCGGCTTCCAGGACCAGGTGTTGCGGAACCACAGCGTGGGCAGGATGTGGAGCGGCGCGCGATCCGGGCCGCGATTGATGGCGGTGATCCGCACCAGGATGTCATTGACATCCGCTTTCGCGTATTCGACGTAAATATCGAAGTACCGGTCGCCCGCGAACACGCCGGCATCCAGCAGCTCGAATTCGGGGTCGCCGCGGCCGCGGCGGCGATTCTCGGCCAGGAGACGCTCATAGGGAAATTCGGCCTGGGGGTACTTGTACAGGCACTTCATATAGGAGTGCGTCGGCGTCGAGTCGAGATAGTAGTAACACTCCTTGACGTCCTCTCCGTGATTTCCCTGCTCGCCGGTCAGGCCAAACAGGCGCTCTTTGAGAATCGGATCCCGGGTATTCCAGAGCGTGAGAGCGAAGCAAAGCCGCTGATGGTTGTCGCAGATGCCTGCGATTCCGTCTTCGGTCCACCGGTAGGCGCGGACATGGGAATGCTCAAACGGGAAATAATTCCAGGCGTCGCCATCGGGGCTATAGTCTTCTCTCACGGTCCCCCAGGCGCGTTCGGCCAGGTAGGGCCCCCATCGCCTCCAGTGCTTTTCGCGCCGGGCGGCCTGCTCAATACGACGACGTTCAGCGGACATTGACAGCGGCGCGCGGTCGGTGTGCGCGCCTCGTGTTCGATCGTCGCGCGGCGCCGCTCCATCATTGGCGACTGGCGTCTGTTCACCGGCCGGGCGGAATCACTATCGTATCGTGGGCAAAGCGCGCATGCGCGCTTCCCAGACCGAGAGCAGCGGCGGTTTCGGATAAAATTGAATTGCTCTGGGTGTGCGCTCTCGCCGAACGCCGCCGAGCTGGTATTAGTCTGCAACCACTTTTTCGAAGCTGATGAAGGCGGAAGCACCGAGCATTGCGGCAGAGATCTTGCTGTTATCTGAACATGCCGAGGAAGTTCAGCTCGTACGGCACGCGCTTGAAAACAACAATCTGAATGTTGTGGCCGCTTGCCGCGATGTGCTGCCGTACCTCCGCGGCGCCGGCGCGTACAGTGGCGCGGCGCGGCCCGATCTCATCCTTCTGGATCTCGACGTTTCGAATCCAGACGATTGCGACACGCTGGCGGAAATCAAGCGCGACCCGGAACTGAAACGGATCCCGATTGTCGTGCTGGCGTCCGACGATTCCTATGAGGGCGTGACGCGCGCATACGACCTGCACGCTAACGCTTACATTTTGAAGCCAGCCGACCCGGAGGAGTTCGTTCGCGTGATTCGTGCAACGCTGAGCTTCTGGTTAAAACTCGCGCGGCTGCCGCGCGAATAGGTGCAACAAAGAGGATATGTTTGACAGACCTTTCGAAATCCTCCTCGTCGAAGACAGTCCCGCAGACGCGCGTCTGGCGCACGATGCTTTGCTCGAAGGGAACATTCCCAAGCGAATCAGCATTGTCACGGACGGCGCGAGGGCGATCGACTTCGTGCGCAGACGCGGTGAATACCGGGACGCGCCCCGGCCGGACCTGATTCTTCTCGATTTGAATCTTCCGAAGCGCGACGGCCTCGAAGTATTGAGGACCATCAAGAGCGATCCGAACCTGCGGTCCATCACTGTCATCGTACTGACGACATCGCAGTTGCCGAATGATGTCCGGATGGCGTATGACTTATCGGCAAACTGTTACATTGTCAAGCCGGTGGAACTCGATCAATTTTATGCTGTGATTCGCGGCATTGAGGAGTTCTGGATGTCGCTGGCCTCGCTTCCGACGCTGGGGAAGGACCCGGCGATGGGCGCAGGCGCTAACGGGGAAGTGGAAAAACAGGAGCCTGGGAACAAGAGCGGCTCGGCGTCGGCGTCTTTCCGGCATGCGCACCGGTTGCGGGTGCGCGTGCGCCGCCGGGCTCGGGTGGCGATGGTGAAAGGAGCCGCAAAACAACGCGACAGGATGCGCCGGTCGATCCAAACATAGCGGAGTGGACGCGCGCTGGCGGCGCGTGATGAAATAAAAGTTACACCCCCGCCTGGAGGATCCACCGAGTTGAAAAAAGCACTGCTCGCCCTGGAGGACGGCGCGGTCTTCGAGGGAAGGAGCTTTGGGGCGTCTAAAGACAGCTGCGGCGAAGTTGTTTTCAACACCGCGATCACCGGCTATCAGGAAATCTTCACGGATCCTTCCTACGCCGGGCAGATTGTCGTACTGACAAATCCGCAGATCGGAAATTACGGCGCCAACCGAGCCGACAGCGAGGCGCGGAAGCCGTTCATTGAAGGGCTGGTCGTGCGCGAATTTTCGCCGATCGCAAGCAATTGGCGATCGGAGGAGGCCGCCAACCGATTTCTCGCCGAAAACGGAATTCCCATCGCCGCTGAGATTGATACGCGGGCGCTCGTGCGCCACCTGCGAAGCTGCGGAGCAATGCGAGGCGTCCTGGCCTGCTCGGGCGCGGATCCGGCGGAGCTGGTGGAACGCGCGCGCAAGGCGCCGCTGATGGCGGGGCTCGATCTGGCGAGTCGCGTGAGCACCAGCGAGCCGTACGAATGGACGCAACCCGTCGAAGGCTGTTCGCCCTCGGACCGGCTGCCCGCGCCAGCCGAACCCTGTTGCAACGTTGTCGCTTACGATTTCGGCATCAAAAAGAACATTCTTCGGCGGCTGGTGCAGGTGGGCTGCCGGGTGAAGGTGGTTCCTGCGACAACCACCGCTGAAGATGTGCTGGCCATGAAGCCCGACGGCGTCTTTTTGTCAAACGGTCCGGGCGACCCGGAACCGCTCCAATTCCAGCAGCAACAGGTCCGGAAATTGATCGGCAAAACGCCCATATTCGGCATCTGCCTGGGCCAGCAAGTTCTTGGACTGGCGCTCGGCGGGAAGACGTACAAGTTGAAATTCGGGCACCGCGGCGCCAACCATCCCGTTCTGAACAAGCTCACCAACAAGGTGGAAATCACATCCCACAATCACGGCTTCGCCGTGGATGCGGATTCATTGAATGCCAACGAGGTAGAGCTCACCCACGTGAATTTGAACGATGAGACTCTCGAGGGATTCCGACATCGCAACTATCCGATATTCTGCGTCCAATATCACCCCGAGGCAGCGCCGGGCCCGCATGACTCGCACTATCTGTTTGAAGATTTCTTGCGGCTGATGCAGGAACACAAGGGCCGTTAGGATGCCCAGGCGAAACGACATTCACCGCATTCTGATCGTCGGATCGGGGCCGATCGTCATCGGGCAGGCGTGCGAATTCGACTATTCAGGCGCGCAGGCGTGCAAGGCGCTGAGAGCCGACGGATACGAAGTGATTCTTATCAATTCGAATCCGGCGACAATCATGACGGATCCCAATCTGGCGGACAAGACGTACGTAGAGCCGCTGAGCGTCGCGTTTGCCGAAGAGGTGATCCGAAAAGAGCGGCCCGATGCGCTGTTGTCCACGGTGGGCGGCCAGACTGGGCTGAACCTCTCCGTCGCGCTCGCCGAAGCGGGGGTCCTTGAGCGCTACGGCGTCCAACTGATCGGGGCGAACCTGAAGGCCATCAAAAAGGCCGAAGACCGGCTGATGTTCAAGGATGCGATGCGTAAAATCGGGCTGGATTTACCCGAATCCACGTTGGTTAACAACGTGCACGACGGCATCGCGTTCGCTTCGCGCATCGGATATCCGGTGATCCTGCGCCCCAGCTTCACGCTGGGGGGGACGGGCGGCGGCATTGCGTATAACACCGAGGATCTCGAGCAGATCCTCAGCCGGGGTCTCGAGTTATCGCCGGTTCACGAAGTTCTCATCGAAGAGAGCGTGCTCGGCTGGAAGGAGTTCGAGCTGGAGGTCATGCGCGATGTCGCCGACAACGCCATTATCGTCTGCTCGATCGAGAATTTCGATCCCATGGGCGTGCACACGGGGGATTCCATCACCGTCGCGCCCGCGCAGACGCTGACCGACCGCGAATACCAGATGATGCGCGACGCCGCGCTCGCCTGTCTGCGGGAAATTGGCGTCGACACCGGCGGCTCCAACGTGCAGTTTGCGATCAATCCGGCCGACGGCCGTATGGTGATCGTGGAGATGAATCCGCGAGTCTCGCGAAGCTCGGCGCTGGCTTCGAAAGCCACGGGATTCCCGATCGCGAAGATCGCCGCGAAGCTGGCGGTCGGCTACCGGCTGGACGAAATCAAGAATGATATTACGCGCAAAACGCCGGCCTGCTTCGAGCCGACCATCGACTACGTGGTGGTGAAAATACCGCGCTGGCAGTTTGAGAAATTTCCTGGCGCCGAGCCCGTGCTGGGCACGCAAATGAAATCGGTCGGCGAAGTGATGGCGATCGGGCGGACGTTCAAGCAGGCTCTCAACAAGGGAATCCGCAGCCTCGAAACGGGCAAGAGTGAGAGCGCGACCCAATACGACCCGGCGCTGATTAAACCGCGTCTGATCACGCCGAATCCGGAGCGGCTCGGCTATATCCACTTCGCGTTCCAGAACGGGTTCAGCGTCGAGGAGGTGCACGGGTACACGAAAATCGACCCGTGGTTCCTCAAACAAATTCGCGATCTGGTGGAGTTCGAAACTGAATTAGCCCGGGCGTCGCTCGAGACCGCCTCCAAGGAAACCCTCGCTCGAGCCAAGCGCGAGGGTGTTTCTGACGCCACGCTTGCGCGCATGTGGGGCGTCGAGCCGCTTCAAGTGCGCGCGCGGCGCAAGGAACTCGGCGTCACCCCTGTCTTTAACCGCGTGGATACCTGCGCGGCGGAGTTCGAGAGCTTCACGCCGTATCTGTATTCGAGCTACGAATCGGAGTCGGAAGCGGACCCGAGCGACCGGAGAAAAATCATGATTCTCGGCAGCGGTCCGAACCGCATCGGACAAGGCATCGAGTTCGATTACTGCTGCTGCCACGCGTCGTTCGCGCTGCAGGACTTCGGGTACGAGTCCATCATGGTGAACTGCAACCCCGAAACGGTCTCGACCGACTATGACACAAGCGACCGGCTGTATTTTGAGCCGCTAACGCTCGAAGAAGTGCTGAACATTTACGATACGGAGAAACCGGAAGGAGTAATCGTCCAGTTCGGGGGGCAGACGCCGTTGACGCTTGCGCTGCCGCTGAAGCGCGCGGGCGTGCCGATTATCGGGACGGATCCGGACGACATTGATCTGGCCGAGGATCGCAAGCTGTTTGGCAAACTGCTCGATGAGCTCGGGATTCCGTCGCCGCCCAACGGCGCCGCGACCAACGTCGAGCAGGCGTGCGCCGTCGCGCGCCAGCTCGGATATCCTGTGCTGGTGCGGCCCAGCTACGTGCTGGGCGGCCGCGCAATGGTGATCGCCTATGAGGAGGACACGGTGCGGCGCTATATGCAAGAAGCGGTAGTGTTTTCGCAGCAGCGCCCTGTGCTGATCGACCGGTTTCTCGAAGACGCGACGGAAGTTGATGTGGACGCGCTCTCCGACGGCGAAGATGTGCTCATCGCAGGAATCATGGAGCACATCGAGGAGGCGGGCATTCATTCCGGCGACAGCTCCTGCGTCCTGCCGCCGATCACGCTGTCGGAGAGCGTCCGCAAGACGATTCAGGATTACACGGCGCGGCTGGCGCGCGCGCTGCACGTGGTCGGCCTGATGAACGTGCAATATGCCGTGAAGGATGGAAGGGTGTATGTACTCGAAGTGAATCCGCGGGCGTCGCGCACGGTTCCGTATGTCAGCAAGGCGACCGGAGTGCCGCTGCCGAAGGTCGCGGTAGCGCTCATGCTGAAACACAAGCTGCGGGACTTGGGGGCGCTGACCGGCGGAGTCACATCCGGCATGCTGGAGCTCGGCGGCAAGTATTTCGTCAAATCGCCCGTATTTCCCTTCAACAAGTTTCCCGGCGTGGATCCCGCCCTGGGACCAGAGATGCGATCGACCGGGGAAGTGATGGGCGTCGGGGAGAGTTTTGGCGAAGCTTTCGGCAAGGCTCAGCTCAGCGCAGGGACGCCCATTCCGGACAAAGGGGAAGTGTACTTCAGCGTGAATGACCGGGACAAGCCTGCGGCGGCCGAGCTTGCAAAAAGATTCGCCGAACTCGGGTTCAGCATCGCGGCCACGCGCGGGACGGCGTCGCTGATTCAGGCCGCTGGAGTGAAATGCAAGGTGGTGTTCAAAGTCAACGAAGGCCGTCCGAATGTCGTGGATCTGATGAAGGCGGGGTCGGTACAACTGGTGATCTACACGCCCACGAGCGGCGCAACCGCCTTCAGCGACGAACAGGCAATTCGCAGGACGGCGGTGTCATGGCGGGTTCCGATCATCACCACCATGAGCGGCGCGCGGGCGGCGGTAGAGGCGGTGGCGGCGCGGCGCAAGGATCCAATTCGCGTATGGAGCCTGCAGGAGATCCATGCTGAGGCGGAAGCGCCGGCGGGGTCGGGGTCCTAGCGCGCGTTTCGATTCGTAATCACAGACGCGGACGGCGATGTCCGGGACAGCATTGAGCAGGGCCCGCAGCATGCTGCCGGCGCCGGCGGAGCGCAAACGCCGGCGCAACAGGAATCGAACAGCCTTCCGCCATCCGACTGGCTCTTCATTCGGAGCCGAATATCGGGGTTCGACCGAGCCCCTTGTTAAACTGAAGAGGCACAATGACCTACGATCTCGTGATTATTGGCAGCGGTCCGGGCGGCTACACAGCGGCGGTGCGCGCCGGCCAGTACGGGCTTAAGACCGCCATCATCGAAAAAGATCCCAAACTTGGCGGCACCTGTCTGCATGTCGGCTGTATTCCCACGAAAGCCATGTTGCACGCCGCCGATGTTTGGGAATACTTTCTGAATCCCGAGGAGCAGGGCATCCACTGCGACAATCCCCGCCTCGATTTCAGACTGGTCAACGAACGCAAGAACAAAATTGTCGCCAAGCACGCCAAGGGCGTGGAAGCGCTCATGAAGAAGAACAAAGTGGAGTGGATCAAGGGCTATGGCCGGCTGAAAGGCAATGGGAAAATTGAAGTCACTTCCGATAAGGGCGCGCAGACCATCGAAGCCAAAAACATCATCGTGGCGACGGGATCCGACGCGCGCATGCTTCCCGGTCTGACGCCGGACCCCCACCGTATCCTGACGAACATCGAGATTCTGAACCTGACGGCGATTCCGAAGACCATGATCATCATCGGGGCAGGCGCAGTCGGGGTCGAGTTTGGCTCGATCTTCAGCCGCTTCGGGACCAAAGTGACGATTCTGGAGATGCTGCCCCGCATCGTGCCAGTGGAAGACGAGGAGGTGTCCAAGGAGCTCGAAAAGCATTTCAGAAAGAACGGAATTCGAGTCGAAACGGGCGCCAAAGCGGAAGACATTCAAAAAATGGACGGATGCGTGCGGCTTACGGTCACGCTGGCCAACGGCAAGCGCGAGGACATGCAGGCAGAGACGCTGCTGGTCGCCGTGGGCCGCAAGCCAGTCACTGAGAACATAGGCCTTGAAAACACGCGCATCGCCACCGATCGCGGGTTCATCAAAGTTGACGATTACCAGCGCACGGGCGAGCCCGGCGTTTACGCCATAGGCGACGTCGTCCTCGGCACTCCGCAACTGGCGCACGTCGCCAGCATGGAGGGGCTGGTTGCAGTCGGCCATATCGCCGGAAAAAGCGTGCGACCGGTCAATAAGAACCGCATTCCTGGCGCCACGTACACGGATCCGGGGATCGGCAGCGTCGGTCTGACCGAGGCGCAGGCGCGGGCGCAGGGCTTTAAGGTGAAGGTAGGAAAGTTTCCGTTTGTCGCCAACAGCAAGGCGAGCATTCTCGGAAAGCATGAGGGCTTCGTCAAGGTCGTATCTGAGGAAAAGTGGGGCGAAATTCTCGGCGTGCACATCATCGGACCGGAGGCTTTCGAGCTGATCAGCGAAGCTGTCACTGCAATGGAGGCCGAAGCCACGGTAGAAACGATGATGAGCACAATTCACGCGCATCCCACCATCTACGAGGCCCTGGGAGATGCATTCAATTCGGTATACGGGCTCGCGATCAACATTTAAGCGGTCCAGGCCGAGGTGACGCGGATACGCGGAGCAGGGGTCGGCAGGAGCATCGTGATGCGCAGATGTGAGGTTCGCGATCTTGGGCGTATCAGCTACGCCGAAGCGCTCGCGATTCAACGCGAGCTTGTAAACCGCCGGAAACGCGGCGAGATCGCCGACCAGCTGCTGATCGTCGAACACCCGCACGTGGTCACCATGGGTCGCAACGGGCGGCGCGAGAACCTATTGGCGAGCGAAGAATTGCTGGCGCGCGCCGGAGTCGAATTCCATCTGACGGATCGAGGCGGGGACGTGACGTATCACGGACCGGGCCAAATCGTCGGATACCCGATTCTGGATTTGCGAGAATGGAAGCGCGATGTTGTCGCCTATGTGCGCGGCATCGAGCAGGCGATTATTGACGCGCTGGCCGGATTCGGAATCCGGGCCGGGCGCATACCCGGCCTGACTGGGGTCTGGGTCGAGGACGCGAAAATCGCAGCAATCGGCGTACACATCAGCCGCTGGGTGACATCCCACGGCTTTGCGCTGAACGTTGATACCGATTTGAACTATTTCCATTACATTGTGCCGTGCGGGTTGTCGAAACCGGTGACCTCGATGCGACAACTCGGGTCGCGGGCTTGCCGCGCGGAAGTTGTTCAAGCTGTGATCGGCGGCTTGAGCCGCCAGTTCGAAATGGAAATAACAGAGGCAGCGCCAGAGCCGGCGGGACCGGCCTGATACGGGAGAAAAAATGATTGATGTCGTCATGCCCCAGATGGGGGAGAGCATTGTCGAAGGCACATTGACCAAATGGCTGAAAAAGCCCGGTGAGCGCGTGGAGCGCGATGAACCGCTTTTTGAGATCTCCACGGATAAGGTCGACACGGAGATCCCGGCGCCAGCGGCGGGCATTCTGAAAGAGGTCTTGGTTGAGGAAGGCAAGACCGTGGGCATTAACACCGTGGTCGGGCGAATTGACGAATCCGGCGACGGTCAGGGGAGTGATGTCGCTCCATCGGCGCGCAGCGCAGCGGGAGGCGCAACCGCCTCGCCAGCCGAACAAGCGCCGGAGCCGCGGCGCGCAGCGGCCGAAAGCATAACGCCAACGCCGGTTCCCCCGCCCGCGTCGTCGCGGGAGGATATCAACGCGCCGCAACCCGCGGCGGCGGCCGCGGCGCCATCCGTTCCGGCGGAGGAGCCGCCAGGCCCGCTGTCGCCGCTGGTTCGGAAAATGGCGCGGGAGTTCAATATCGATTTGCGCCAGATCCGGGGAACCGGCGCCGGGGGACGCATCACCAAACAGGACCTCGAGAACTACATGTCGCAGCAGGCGGCTCGCACGGTTGCGAGCGTAACGGCTCCAGCTTATGGCGAACCCGCGCGCGCCGCGCAGGCGCCCGCGATGCCGCCCGCGCCGCCCGCGGAGCAGGAACTCCCGCCGCTGCCCCGGGCCGAGGCCCCACGCGCCCGCATCGAGCCGATGAGCACCATGCGGCAGAAAATTGCCGAGCACATGGTGTTCTCCAAGCGCACTTCCGCCCATGTCACCACCGTCCACAAGGTGGATATGACCAAGGTTGCGCGAATGCGCGAGCGCTACAAAGCGGATTTTCAGCGGCGGTACGGTTTCTCACTGACATACCTGCCCTTTGTTACGCGAGCGGCCAGCGCCGCCTTGCGTCAGTTCCCCATCGTGAACGCCTCTATCGAGGGAACGAACATCATCTACCACAATGACATCAATATCGGCATCGCCGTTGCGCTCGAGAACGGGCTGATTGTGCCGGTCATCCGCAACGCCGACGAAAAAAATATTGTCGGCCTGCAACGCGCGATTGTTGATCTTTCGACGCGCGCCCGTTCGCGCCAGCTCAAGCCCGATGAAGTGCAGGGCGGAACATTCTCGATCACCAACTTCGGAAGCTTCGGCAGCGTGTTCGCCACTCCCATCATCAACCAGCCGCAGGTAGCCATTCTGGGCGTCGGTTCGGTCGAGAAAACGCCCGTTGTGGTTGAGGACGCAATCGCCATCCGATCAGTATGTTATCTTGCCTTAACCTTTGACCACCGGCTCATCGATGGGGCCCTGGCCGATCAATTCACGGGCGCGGTCAAACACATCCTCGAGAATTGGTCAGAAGAGATCCTGTAATCGACGGCTCCTGTGGCTCGCTGCGCCGGGTCGAACGGCCATCCTAGGAGAGCGGCTCGAAGACTCACTTGGGGCCGCCTCCCTTTACTCGTAAGAACATAGGCGCCGAATTTCTACGCCCCTGTCCCGCGGCCAGCGCCGCAAACATATACGTAAGACGCGAGTTTTCATTGAGGTGGGCTCTTCGGAGCGCCGTTTGCGCCGGTGTTCGAGCGCACGGCGTACTGGACGGCGATGTTCTGCACATCACTGGCATTCAGATGCAGGGCTGGCCAAACAGGCGCTTATACGAAATAGTCCTTGACCTTTTCGAACAAGCCCTTATCTTCTGGCTCGTTCTCGGCGGGGAGGAGGTCACGCAACTGCTCGAACAATTTCCGTTGCTCTTTGGTCAGCTTGGTCGGCATCTTGACGTCAACGTGAACGAACAAATCGCCCCGGCCGTAACCGTCAAGCCGGGGGACGCCCAGACCCTTCAAACGCACGGTGGATCCGCTTTGCGCGCCCTCGGGAATTTTAACGGTCTGAAGGCCATCAAATGTGAGGACGTCCACCTCGGCGCCCAGGACGGCTTGCGCGACGTTTACTGGCACCTTGCAATGCAAATCATCGCCATCGCGGGTAAAGACAGGGTGTTCCTTCACGCGCACAATGACGTAGAGGTCGCCTGGCGGCCCCCCATTTGCGCCGTACTGGCCCTCGCCGGCGAGACGTAAGCGTGTTCCGTTGTCGACGCCAGGCGGGATATTTACCTTGAGCTTCCGGTCGCTGCGGATGTGCCCCTCGCCGCGGCATTCCCGGCACGGCCGACGCACGATCTTGCCGAGTCCTCCGCACTGGTTGCATGTCCGGCGAACAGAAAGAAAGCTCTGCTGAAAGACGATCTCGCCGCGGCCGTGGCACAACGGGCAAGTCGCCAGGCCATCGTTGGGTTCCGCGCCGGCGCCATGACAATGCCGGCACGGTTCGAGCCTTGGCGCCTGGATCTCGATGCTCATTCCGCGGATCGCGTCCTCCAGGTTGATTTCCAGATCGTAGCGGAGGTCGTCGCCGCGTTGAGGGCGGTTGCGACGGCGCGCGCCGCCGCCGAATAAATCGCCGAAACCGAACAGATCTCCGAATATGTCGCTGAAATCCTGAAACACCGAGGCGTCAAAGCCGCCGGCGGCCGCTCCTGCGACGCCCTGATGACCGAAGCGGTCATAAGCAGCGCGTTTCTGCGCATCGCTCAAGATGCTGTAAGCTTCGGCAGCTTCCTTGAACTTCTCCTCGGCTTCCGGATTGCCGGGATTGCGGTCGGGATGGTACTTGAGCGCCAGCTTGCGGTAAGCGCTCTTGATCGCCTGCTCGTCGGCGTCGCGACTCACGCCGAGAATTTCGTAGTAATCCCGCTTGGTCACGTTGATAATGGCCGGTCCAGCGTTCCTCTACTATATAACGGCGGAAATCAGGACCTCGAAGAGGGCTTGACCGCGACTTTCACCATGGCCGGGCGCAACAGCCGTCCCTTGAAGTTGTAACCGCGTTGAAATTCCTCAACGACGGTGTGGTCGTCCGCGTCCTCGGTCTCGACCCGTTCGACGGCCTGATGAATATACGGATCGAAACTCTGCCCTGCCGCAGAGATCGGCTCCAGCCCGAGCTTCCTCAGCGCGTCCATCATCCTCTGGTAAATCAATTCGATGCCCCGCTGATATTCTTTGTCGGAGCTCTCCTGTTTTAAAGCGCGCTCGAAATCGTCGATGATCGGAAGCATCGCCTGAATCGCTTCGCTTGCAGCATATTGTTTGAATTCAGCGCTTTCCCGTTCGACCCGTCGGCGAAAGTTCTCAAATTCGGCCTGACGCCGCAGGTAGCGGTCGTGCAATTCTGCACGCTCGGCGGCCAGTTGATCCCGCTCGGCGGTGATCGACGCGAGCTGAGCCGCCGGATCGACGATCACGGCGGTATCGCTGCTCACTTCGGCGCCAGTCTGACCATCCCTGACGTCCACGCTGGTATTATTGGTTTCCATACCTCTACCTACCTTCAGGGTAACAACTATGGGGGAATTCGTCCTTAGAAAGTAAGCGTCCAGAGCACGCGTGCGCTATGCGACGGAGCGCAGGGCTTGGCCGACGTGCAAAACAGCGGACATAACGCGGCCGTAATCCATTCGCATCGGGCCAAGAACGGCAACCTTCGCCCGGATGCCTGCCGGCAGCAGCACCGAAAGTCCGATCAGCGACAGCTCGGACATGCTGGGGTGCGCCTCGCCAAGACCGACATGAACGGCCAGTTCGCCATCCGCGCTTTCGAGAAACCGCTCGAGGAGCTGGAGCAGCCGCTTCTTCTCTTCAAGCGCCTGGAAAAGTTCCCGCGTTTTCTCGCGGGTGAGGTGAAGGTCGAGACCAATCAGATTGCTCGCCCCTTCGAGGTGGATTTCCGGACTCAGCCCAATCTCCAGCAAGCCTTTGGAATTCAACACCATCAAATGACGCAGAATGGCGTCATAAGCGGCGCTCTCCTGCTCCAGACGGCGTACCAGTTCCTGGCGGGTGGCTTCCAGCGTCCACCCGCTGAACTCGCGGTTCACGTAGTTCCGAATGGACTCCAACTGTTGCTGGCTGATTGGCTCATCGAGAACCACAAGGCGCTGCCGCACGGCGCCATCCTTCGTCACCAGGATCATCAGCACCCGGCGGTTTCCAACCGCCAGCAGCTCCACTTGGTCCAGCGTCTGGCTGCCGGATGGGATGGCCGCGACGATCCCGACGCCGCGCGTCATGTCCGTCAGCATGCGCGAGGTGCGCTCAACGCGACCTTCCATGGTGCCAGCTTCGTCCAGTTCCGCTCGGAGACGGGCAAGCTCCGCCGTAAGAAGCCGGTTGGTGGCCATCAAGCTATTGATATAACTCCGAAAGGCTTTCTGAGTCGGAACCCGTCCTGCGGAGGTATGCGGCTGCGCGAGATAACCCTCATCGCACAGATCCGCCATCACATTTCGCACAGAGGCTGGACTCAGATGGTCCTTCCGGGCGCGCGAAATGCTGCGCGACGCAACCGGCTCCCCGGTCTCAATGTACGCCTTGACGATAGCGTGCAGGATTTCGAATTTTCTCGCCGTGGAGGACGTTGGTCCCATACTTGCTGAGGACAAATCCCCTCGTCTCACATTGTAAGTTGCATAATGTAGCACAGTCAAGCAGTTAGCGCCGGCCGATCATGCCGGGCCCTTCCGCTGATACAATGGCATGTTCCCCTAACAGGAGGCCCACTTAAAAATGGTCGGACGGATATTCCGCGCATATGCATACTTATTCGAATTTCTTCTGGCCTTATTTTTATTTCTTCTGTCGGTGGTGACAATTGCGAGCGGCGTGCACAATCTCAACCTGGGAATGCTCCCGTGGACTGGCGCAGCGCTCACCTGGTGGGTTTTTTCGCTCAGCATAATCGGCATGCTGTCGGTCATTTTAGCCGTGACCGGCGCGTTTCGCTATTTGTTTCCGTTCTGGACCCTGGTGGTGCTCATTCTGATGGTGCGAGGCTACTTCTTTTCCTCGTATTACTACCCCATGGGCGAAGGATTTGCCCGTGCCGTGTGGCTCACTGTTGGCGCGCTGGTCGCGTTTCTTGCCAGCCTGACGCTGTTCCGCAGACCGGCGAAGCGGTAACCGGCTTATGACCACAACTCGTTGACGGGGCCATACTCGACCGGGCCGGTCTGCGGGACGTACTCGAAGCCGCGATTTAACGGATCGTCGTGGCGCACTGTGGTCCAATCAATCCCCAGGGCTGAGTAGATCGTGGCCTCGATGTCTTCAGGCTTGACTTCGCGATTGCGCGACCAACCCGGCTCGGCGATGTCGGATCCGGAGGCGTTGGTGCTGCCGATCGCCCTCATTCCTCTGATTCCCGCGCCGGCAAATACAACTGTTTGCTGGACGTGATGATCGCGACCGCCATTCGCATTGAGCGGACCGACCGTGCGGCCGAACTCGCCCAACGCCAGCACAAGCGTCTGATCCAGCAAGCCGTCCTGTTTCAAGTCCGCCAGGAGCTGGCCGAACGCCGCGTCGAATTGACGCGACATGGCCTGAAGGTTTGCATTGGGCGCATAAATTGACGTATGGTGGTCCCACGTCCCGAAACTGATTTGGATGAAGCGCGTGCCAAGATCGGCGCGAATCAGGTTTCGGGCCGTTATGCAGGCGTTGCCGAATGAGGAGTTGCCGTAAGCCGCCTTCGTCGCCGCGTCGAAATTGAAGATGGCGTCAACCGCCGGGTTATACATGAGCCCGCGGGCCTTTTCGCCATTCACAACGACGTCCTCAGCCTCACCGCCGATCGCCGGGTCGGAACGCAATTCGGCGTCGATGTCCTGAAGCATAGCGTAGCGGCGATTGAATGCGGTGACGCCGTCGGGGTGGCGCGTGTTCGCCAGGCCGCCGCCTCCCGGACTGACATAAAACGGCCCGTATTGAGGCGGCAAGTAGCCCTGATCGGGCCCGGAACTCGCATTCAGAGAAATAAATGGCGGCAGGATCTGGTTTGGCGACTTCGGCCCCAGCTCCAGGGCAACCACGGAGCCGATATGGGGCGCGATTTTCGATAATCCCGATGCCGGATTCCGCCCCAACTGCACCCATGTCTGAGCCAGGGGGTGTGCGGTATTCCAGGCTCGAACCGACCGGAGCAGCGCAATCGAGTCCAGATGAGCCGCGACGTTAGGCATCAGCCCTTGCGGGAACCGTATGTCGCCATAGCTGGTCGGGTTGAAATAGGACGGCGTCCAGGATCCTTCTTTTAAGTCGAATGTGTCCGTGTGACTGGGCGCGCCGGTCAGCAGAATAAAGATGCAATTCTTCGCCGTTCCGACGGGCGTGACCGCTGCTTTTGCGACTGTCTCCATGGGCCGCCCGGGAGCCAGCCAATACCCGCTCACAGCAGCGGCAATGTGGCGAAAAAACGTCCGTCTGCCAAGTATCGGACGCCGCCAAAATACTGATCCCCGAGTTTTGCTCCAATCCACGCCAAACCGATCCTTCATCTGTGCGGCCTCTCAATAGCTGAACAGAAAATCGACTTTATTCACCAGCACCCAGGCAAGATCTTCGATCGCGGCGTTCCGTTGCGCCGCTGTAGCTGCCGCCGCAAGATACGATGAAGCGCGCCCGCGCTCATAGCTGGTGGGCAGGCGGGAAAGGAACGTCAACCACAGCTCATCGATGATTGCGTCGTTGGTTTGCAGCCTGGCGATGGCTTGCAGCGCTGGCGAGGCGTTCATCTTCAGCTTGGCGGTGACGAAGGTATCGTTCATCAGCGCCAGCTCCTGCTGTAACGAACTCGCCTGCATGCGCGGCGTAGTGTCCCGATTCCCCCGGAAAAAATAATTCATGAAGACCTGCGCGTTTCCGAGATTATTCCGAGGCTCTACGGAATCGAGCAGCTGCATGGCATAGCTGACCGTTCCACCCCAGCCGAATTGCGTGTATTTGTTAAAAACGCCGGTGGCGGAGCAGATCGCGTCGTGCACTTCTTCGCCATCCAGCCGCCGTGGATAATGACGAGCAAAGAGCGGGACATACGACGCATTCCAGACGGCGTCATCGTAATGCGAACTCAGCTGGTAGGCGGACGAACTGACGATGATGCGCAGCGTCTCGCGGAGGTTGTACCAGGTATCGACGAACGATTTCGATAATTTCTGAAGCAACACGGGATGGCTCGCCTGCAGAGTCCAGGGGCTTTGGGGAGGGTTGGCCGGATCGAGCCGTGCGGGATCGAGCCCATCGACGGGTTCCACCAGTCCCAAACCGAACATCTGTTTCCATAAACGATTTGCGAAATTCACCGCGAACATCGGATCGTCCACCATAAACCGGCCGAACTCGCTGCGCCAGCCGGGATCCTGGGGGGTCTGTCCGTTCCGGTAAACCGGGGTGATGCTGGTCAGGTTGCCGGCCGGGGTCCGGTTCGGGCGATTGCCGTAATTGGTGGACAGCCCATAGGAGCGGTTGAACACCTCACTCACCGAATAGCTGTTGTAGTAATACATCTGGGAGGCGACATCTTGCGGCGTGCCGGGCGGCGGAGCCCAGCGCGTGAGATTGGTGCGCGAGAAGAAAGCCGCCATCCGCTGCGCATCCAGCCGGCTTGTGTTCGCCCCCCACAGGCTGATCTGATCCAGATGGCCGCGGCCGTTGTGGCACAGCAGGCAATCGTAGTGGGACAGGCCGAGGAACGCCGTCGCCGATTTCACCAGCATTGCATCATAGGTATCCTGTGCGGGACCGCCGGGCGCGCCTGCGCTGGAAATGAAATTCACCTGCCCGGAGTTCTCGTCGTAGTTGTTGCCGTTGGCGATCACGATCTCCCAGGCTATGTCGCGCAGCGATTTCTGGTCCATGAGCGAATCCCAGAGATATTTGTAGAATTTGGTGCGCCCCTGCAACTGTTCCGGGCTGTAGGAAGTCGCGTTTGTGGCCGAATTTCGCACCAGATCGCCCAGCCACATCACCCATTTGTCGACAAACTGCGGCGAGAACAACAGTTGATCAATAACGCGGTCGCGCTTGCCGGGGTCGGAATCGGCGACGAACGCACGGATAGCCGCGGGGCTGGGAAGGCGGCCCGTCAGGTCGAGGTGGATGCGGCGGAAAAACTCCTCGTCGGAAGACAAGGGCGCCGATGGGACATTCATCGCAGCGAGCTTTCCGAAGATCTCATCGTCAATGAAGTTGCGGTGCGGGATGGAACGCGCATCGACTGTCCGCGGGGGCGGCGCATCGCCTGCCCGCCGAAACTTTGCGGTTCTGGCAACGATTTCATTTCGCGCTCTGGACTGAGCGGAAAGAAAGCGGTCCGGATCGGCTTTAAATGTGCAGTTCGCGCCCGAAACTGCAGAGTCGTTTGCCGACAGGGCGCAGCAAACGACGATTGGCCCGGCTAACAGGACAGCCAGGCGCGCCACGCGCTTCCCCAACATGGGTCCTGAGAACCCTCCTCCGTTTGTACATACTCTACTGTAAATCGCAACTGATCACCAGTCTCGCCGCACCGAATTCGGCGCGGCGGCGGCCAGTTCAGCCGGGCGGCCGGCGGAGACAAGACCAATTCGAATCCGGCGCGCGAGGCCGGGCTGGCGAAACGCGCCCTCCGGCGGACGCGTCCCTTGTTGATATGAAAGCCCTTCTATGCTTGTCGGCAGCGGCGGCGGGACTGCCTCTGTTGGGACAGGCATGGTACCCCAAAAACAATTTCGTAATCGGCGGGGGGCTGGCACGGCCGCGCGGAGACATCGCCGCCGGAATGGGCGATACGGGCGCCCTGAGCATCGGCTATGGATACCGCTTTCTTCCCAATTTGCAAGCCGATGTCGGCCTCGATACCGCCTTCCATGCGGCCGGGGTCAAAGATTACCTTTACACAGGATTCGGATACCAGCGAATCCGCGACTACGAGTTTTTCATTCCCTTCGGCGGACGCGTCATACTGCCTGTGCGCCGCTTCTGGATTTCGGGCGGCGCGGGGGGCGCGTATCTGCACTACTCCGAGCGCATACACCAGCCCAGTTCCTATTACCGAATTGATTGCCCGGTGTGCACATCCAGATCAGGCTGGGGTTATTACGCGCTCGCCAGCGTAGGCGGCTCGATCGACCGCGGCGGCCACTTTCGCCTCAGCGTCACGGCGAAAATGTACCGCGCGCACACCGACGGCGAGCCGATCCAGGACATTCCGCCAGTGGAGACAAAAGATAAATGGCTGTTCCTCGGACCGGAGCTTGGCATCAGCTTTTAGCGCTATTTGCTTTGATTCGGGAGTGAGCTACGCCGAAGCTTTTCCGATAACGATCATGGCCAAGTTGGTATCGCCCATCTTGCGCTGCAAGATCCAATCATCCCCTTGCTGTGAAAAGCTCTGGTTTTGGTCATCCGCTTTCCAGATGCTCATGACAAGGGGGTGCTGCGTTCCGGAAGCCTTCCGACTGAGGGCCATTAAGGCGTCAAAATTCGGCTTCGCGCTAGCATCCTGGTCATCCTCAATGCGCGACAGCACGAAAAAATCACGCTGCGGCGCGACGCCCTGGTGATCGCCGTTTATGGGAAACATGCTGTAGCGAAGCGTATACACGCCGGGCTTGATCACCTGACCGCGGCGGTCGGAACCCTGGGATGGAAACCGGATGACGCCCAGCAAAGATCCATGAGGAATGGTCGGCAGGGTAACGTTCTCTTCACCGGACGCAGGACCCTGGGGCGCGGTTGAGACCAGCCAGATTTCACAGACCGTTCCGTTTGGGCCGGAAATTTTGGCGCCATCTTTCTGAAGCGCCTGGGCGATGCCGGGCGGCAAATTCGAAGGCGGCGCGCCAGCCGATTCCGCCTTGTATTGCTGCGCAAGCGCGGACACAACGACAACCGCCGCGCAGACAACAGATCTCGACAAAACAGACCGTTTCATGCTCCTCCCCTTTTCAGTTTAATTCCGTCTTCGCAGCGGGAATCGGATCGAGGGCGTCATCTGTGGCCAGTGTGGAACCCGTTGTAAGCCGTGAGAAGGCCGGATACGGCGCCGGCGGCTGCGACAGCGGAACCGATGGCATCCTTGTAGCGGACGTACCAGGGAGAGAGGCGCTGTCCCAGCTTTTCCGCTAGCGACACGACGTTCATCAACGCCGATTGCCTGTCCTTCGCCTCGGTCGCCTTCTGATATTCGTCCAGCATGAGGGCGACGGTCCCGGCGAGAATCCGCTCATCCAAATCCCGCAGTCGACCGACCAGATCCGTCACCTGCATCGCAATGGTAGCGGTCACGTCCAGGCGTTTGCCTGCGTCCAGCGCCAGGCCGAGCGCGGCGGCTCTGAGGTCGGACGGCGAGCGCGTGAGCAGGCCGCGAATCCAATAGCCGGCGCCGACGCCCCCTGCTGCAAGCGCTACACCAGCCAGCAGCGTCCAGACGGGGTTTGAGGACGGAGTTTGGCCGGGAGATCTCGCAGGTGCGGGAGAGGCTTCCGGCGACGGGGCGGGCGCGGCTTTCGTAGGAGGGGCAGTCCGCGTGGCCGTGCGCCGGGGACTAAACGTCAGCATCGCGGTTGCGGCGACAAGAATGAGGACGACGAGCGCGATTGCGAAGGCGACGAGCTTCGGCGCGCGGCGCAACGCCGGCGCAGGCGGCGACGAAGCCGGCGCAGGCGGCGACGAAGCGGCCGGGTGGCCAGCCTGCTCGACAGAACTGCGCCGGATCGCATCCAGTTTCGCAAGCGCCTCTTCTATGGGTGGGCGCTGGGCCGGATCGCGCCGCACGCAAGCGCGGATCAGCTCCGCGACTGCTGGCGGCATGGGCCAGTCTGGCGCGGATGGCTCGTCCTTGAGGATCGCGGTGAAAATGGCAATGGGATCGTCTCCACCGCGCATCCGGCTTCCGGCGATCATTTCAAACAGAAGCAGTCCCAGGCCGTAGACGTCGGTCGCGGTGGTCTGCGGTTCACCAAGAACCTGTTCGGGCGACATATAGACCGGCGTTCCGAACGTCATTCCCGAGACTGTCACCCGCGTTCGAGGATCAAGTTCACCGGCGACCCCGAAATCCAGGAGTACGGCCTCATTGAACCGCGGCGTCGCCGGCCAACCCGGGATCAGCACATTCGCAGGCTTCAGGTCGCGATGGATCATCCCGTGCGCGTGGGCGAACCGGAGCGCTTCGCCGATGGCTGCGGCCGCTGAGAGTGCGCAGGCCAGGGGCAGAGGGCCGCGGCGGAGCACTTCCTCCAAAGTTGCGCCCTCAATCCATTCGTAGGCGATATAGGGGCGGCCGTCGGCTGCTCCGCTCTCAATCAAGCGCTGAATGTTCGGATGCTGGACAGATGAAAGCGCTTTGATCTCGGACGCCCTCCGCTGAAGCGCATCCGGCTCGCCGGATGCGAACACCTTCACGGCAACTCTTGCGCCGGTGACAAGATTTCGCCCCAGGTATGTGGTCCCGAACGCTCCCTGGCCGAGGATCGACTCGATGCGATATTTACCGACATGATTAAGCGGCGCTCCTGCTGCTGATTCCGCGCCCATATTCGCGGAATTCTAACACAGGCCGGTTCAGACAACCGCGGCGTTACGGGGCGCTCAATGCCGGCTGCGGCTGTGCTCCCAACAGCACGGGCTTTCCGGCGGGCTGAAATCGGAGCACATAGCTCTGCATCGCGCGCTCCACCCAGCTCATGCCGGCGAGTCGCGCTTCTTCGAGCGCCTTCTGATTTTGCCAGTGGTCGTGGACGATGCGATAGCAGGCGACAACCACTCCGGTGCGGTCCTTGCCGCGGCGGCAATGTATGAATACAGGCCAGCCAGAGCTGTCGTCGAGTATGCCGAGCGCTTTCCAGATCTCCTCGTCGGACGGCGCCTGGAGTCCTTTCATGGGAATGTTGATATATTTCATCCCCGCAGCTTTCACCAGCTTCTCTTCAGCGGCTGATCGTGGGCCGCCGCCCCGCAAATCGACAATCGTTTTGATGCCCAGTCTGGCGAGGCTTTTGAAGCCTTCCTGCGATGGCTGAGCGCCTCGGTAGACATGCTCGTTCACTTCACGGAAATTGGGTACGCCAGGCGGCTGCGGGGAAGCAAGGCCGGCGAGAGCAGCTCCGATCAGGCATACAGCGCCTACCAGCGCGTTTTGCGTACTCACCTTAGCTTTATTCTACTCGCCCGCTCAAAGCGACTTTTCAGAGAACGCCACAGCCAGACCACGGGGGCCAGAGTTGGACGCAGGGGCGTCCGGACGAAGAGTGGCGCGAGCGCAGCGGCGATTCCGGCGGCCACGAAACCCGGTGGAATGAGGGCCAGTGGAGCGGGCTAGGGCGCTTTTCGGAACGAGGTCCACGCAACCGGCGGCGCTCCGATCGTGCGGCTGGCAACGGGCCGTCTCCTGTCCTTCAACCCCGCGTCGGAATGTATACTTCGATTTTCACGCGCTGTGACGAGTTTTCGAGATCGCGTTTCCGCAAGTGGACAAAAAAAGCTTCTTGCGCTGGATGGCGGCGGCATTCGAGGCGTGATCACGCTTGAGGTGCTGGCGCGCATCGAAGAAGAGTTGCGCGTTAAGACGCGCCGCGGCTCGGAATTCGTGCTCGCCGATTATTTCGACTACATCGGCGGGACCAGCACCGGCGCAATCATCGCCTCCTGTCTTGCGTTGGGCATGAGCGTGGCCGAAGTGCAGCGTTTCTATTTTGAAAACGGCCCAAAGATGTTCAGTCGGGCTGCATTGCTGCGCAGATTCCGTTACAAATTCGAAGACGAGAAGCTGGCCGAGCGCCTGCGGGCGGTGTTCGGCGAGGATACAACGCTCGGCTCGGACCGGTTGCGGACGCTGCTGATGCTCGTGCTTCGCAATGCGACAACGGACTCTCCCTGGCCTGTATCCAACAATCCGCGGGCGGCTTACAACCAAGGGATTCCATCCAACCTGGACTTGCCGCTGTGGCAACTGGTCCGGGCCAGCACCGCCGCGCCGGTGTACTTTCCGCCGGAAGTGGTCCGGATTGCTGACCGCCGCGGCAATGTGAAGGAATACCTGTTTGTGGATGGCGGCGTCACGATGTATAACAATCCGGCGTTTCAACTTTTCCTGATGGCGACCGTGCAGGCCTACAACTTGTGTTGGAGGGCCGGCGTAGAAGACATGCTGCTGGTTTCAGTCGGGACTGGAACGAGCGCGGAGGCAAACGCGAATCTGCGGCCGGAAGATATGAACCTGCTGTACAATGCCGCTTCGATTCCGTCGGCGCTGATGTATGCGGCGCTTAACGAACAGGATTTCCTGTGCCGCGTCTTTGGCGAGTGCCGGCACGGCCATGCGCTTGACCGGGAAGTCGGAGACTTGGTCGGGTGCGCCGGACCGGTCTCGCCGAAGCTATTCGCATATGTGCGATATAACGCTGAGCTCTCGCGAGAGGGACTGGAGGCGATGGGCTTAAGCGATATTGTCCCAGAGCACGTTCAGAGCCTGGATTCTGTCGATCACCTTGCGGAGCTACGGGCCGTCGGCAAAGCGCTGGCGGCGCGCGTACAGCCGGCGCACTTTGCCGGTTTTTAGTCCACGCTGCGCGTTCGGCGGCGCCGACCGGATTCGGCTGCGGGCGAAACAGCAGGAGTAAAGGCCGAATTGGAATCGGCGGAGGAAGAGCTACACCTGCTCGATTCCCCCGGTTGGATCCAGCTTGATTTTCCGGTTGAGTACGTAGGACATTTTGGCGAACAAGGACACGCGGGCGGCGCGGTCGCCATGGTAGGCGGTGCAGTTCGGCGCCTTTCTCGAGCGGCAGCATTCGACGAAGTTGCGGACGTGATCCTCATCGAGCGGGCCCGGCGAACGGTACTCAATGGCGGGGGCGCGCTCGTTTTTCGCGCGGAATTCGTATGCTTTGCGGTTGATGGTCAGCGTGCCTTCAGAACCATGGAAGACGATGTGTTCTTCGGGCATTCCGGGAAGGGCCGTTGACTCATAGGTCACGTTGAAGCCGTCATACTGGGCGATTACATTCACAGTATCCGGCGCTGAGCGATCATCATGAGCGATATAAATGCCGCCGCCCGCGGCGACGGCCTTCGGCGCGTCCTGCCCCATAAACATGTGAACCACGTCTATCCAATGGGTGAACAGGTCGGTAAGGCACCCTCCGCCGAAATCCAGATACAGGCGGTAGTGGTGATATTGATGCGGATTCCAGGGACGCCACGGCACGGGTCCCAGAAACCGGTCCCAATCAAGATCGGCTGGCTTCGGCTCATCCGCGGGACCAAGGTCGTAGGGTTCGCCGAGGTGCCAAACCGTGCGGACCAGGGAAATCCTCCCGAGCAGTTTTGCATCGATGATTTCACGCTTGGCCTTCAGAAACAGAGCGCCGGAGCGTTGCTGCATTCCGACTTGGCAGATGCGGTTCATCTGTCTGGCCGTTTCAATGATGCGCGCGCCCTCCTCCAGGCGGAATGACAGCGGTTTTTCGACGTAAACGTCTTTGCCGGCGAGCATTGCGTCGACAGACACGGCGGCGTGCCAGTGATCAGGAGTCGTCACCAGCACGGCGTCCACGCCGCCGCGCTCGAGCAGGGCCCTGTGATCGGAAAACATTAATGATCCCGGGGCGGCGTTGCGCGCTCGCGCGGTCTTTTGCCCGAACACGTCGCATACGGCAGAAATGCGCACACCCGGCATCCGCGCGAACACCTGCATCAGATATAAACCGCGATTACCACAGCCGATGACGCCTAGCTTGACCGCGTCATTCGCGCCGAGCACGCGGGAGTAGGAAGCCGCGGATATCACCGCCGACCCCGCAGTTCTGAAAAGGTCTCTACGATTCATGGGTCTTTCCGACAACCCTTTGCGAAAAGCGCTTTGGCTCATGCGCGGCGGCGCGCCGCCACGCGTAAGACGATGCCAGGCGCGCCAGAGTTTCCCCGACCTGGGGGGCGTCTGATGCGAACCCTGCGAATCACTCTGTAAAGAATTGTCAGTCAGGGATCCGTTTACCGGGGCGCTCAAGCTTTACGCGCGAGACCGGACCAGCGCCGCAGGCGACGGAACCATGCATTCGCGCGCGCAACATCCGCGAGGATTTGCGCTTTGAGCGCCGCCGGGCTGTCAAACTTCCGCTCATCCCGCACTCGCCGAAGGAAGCTTAGCCGGATGCGGCGCGGAGCGTCGCCTTCCAGCGCTGACAGCAGGAAGGTCTCAATGGTGAGCGACTCGCCGCCAAAGGTTGGCCGTCGTCCGATGTTGGTGATGGAATCCCAGCGGCGCCCGGATTCCAGATCTTCCGTGCATGTAATATACACGCCTTGCGCGGGCAGCACCTCCGCGGCAGTAGCCAGGTTCAGCGTAGGAACCGTTTGCTTTGAGCCGATTCCGCGTCCTGGCACGATCTCTCCCTCAACAGCGTAGGGGCGCTCCAGCTCGCGCCAGGCCAGCGTCATGTCGCCATCGCTGATCAGGCGCCGGATGTCGCTGCTTGACACCATGCGGCCGTGGCGGCGGACGCCCTCTATGATTTCGACCTCGAAGCCGTATCGCGAACCGAGCTCTTCCAGGGTGTGAACATCGCCAGCCTGCCGTGCGCCGAATCGAAAGTTTTCTCCAACCAGCACGGCGCGCGCCTTGAGCCCTTCGACGAGAACTCGCGAGACGAACTGCTCCGGGGTGAGTTGCGCGATCTCGGGAGTGAAATCAATGACGAGCGCCAGTTCGATCCCACTGCGGCGCATCAGCTCACAGCGCTGCTCGATAGTGGTCAGCAGTCGGGGCGCCCGCGCTGGCGCGACCACGCGCGTGGGATGCGGATCGAATGTCACCACCGCCGGCGTGCAGCTGCGCTCGCGCGAGAGCTGGACAACGCGGCGCAGAATCGAACGGTGCCCGGCGTGAACCCCGTCGAAGTTGCCAACCGTCGCCACTGCCGGCGGAATATCAGAGGGGATCTCGGAAAGGCCCCGAATTACGCGAAAACCCATTCAGATCTCGCCCTCCACCTCGATCGTCAACCCGTCGTAAGCCAGGCGGATATGCTCCGGAAGCAGCGACTCGGTTCGGGCGTGCCCGAGATCATGACACATGTGCGTGAAAAAAGCGCGCTTCGGCTTCAACTGCTCAACCCACTGCACGGCCCGTTCGAGCGTCGTGTGCGTGGGGTGCGGCTTGTGGCGCAGCGCATCGAGAAACAGGACGTCCAGCCCTTCCAGCGCCGCCAGCGATTCGGCTGGAATATCGCTGTGATCCGTCAGGTACGCGGCATTGCCAAAACGAAACCCGAACGCCGCGCCCCGACCATGACTCACGAGCACCGGTATGAACTCGAGGCCGAACAGCTCGATCGGCTGGAGTCCAAACACATGCGGATCCAGCTTGGGAACGCTCGATTCCGTAACCCGCTCGTCGAAAACATAGGAGAAGCACTGCCGGATGATGCGCATGTCGTCGGGCGACGCATAGATGGGAATCCGTTCCTTTTGTATGAAATTGAACGGACGCACGTCATCGAGGCCCATGATGTGATCCGCGTGGGCGTGCGTAAAGAGAATGGCGTCCAGGCGGTTGATGCCAGCCCGAAGCGCCTGTTGCCGGAAGTCTGGCGTGGTATCGATCAGCACATTGCGGTCGCTGAACTGCACCAGGACAGACGGGCGCAAGCGCTTGTCGCGTGGATCGTCGGATTTGCAGACCTTACAGTCGCAGCCAATGGTCGGAACCCCGGAGCTGGTTCCGGATCCGAGGACAACGATGCGGATCCGTCTCGACGAGCCCGGCATCAGGACTGTGTCTGCGCCTCAGTCTTCAGTTTTTTGCTGTCTTCGAGAGCCTGCACGTAGCGGAACCGCAGCTCTGTCAAGGAATTCTCAATCAATCGCTGCTCCTCGAGGCTCAGATTTCCCTTCGTCTTCTCCTGAATCATCGCCAACAAATCGATGGTGTGGCGCGCGACCCGGAATTCTGGGGCGGGACGCTCTTTATTCTCGCCGACGCGCAGCAGCCCCAGATGCATTTCGGCCTGTGTCTTCAACGACAGGACGAGAAACTCGAAGGTGGCGGGAGGCAGGGGATATTCGGCCTGTTCCTCGCTTGTGCGGGCGCCCGTATCGCTCATAACGTCCGCTTTTATTTTAGCGGGTCGGGGTAAACACGCAGAGTGCGGACGTGCGAGAAAATTAGACAAAACCGCATGGCGGGCAAGTCTCCAACCGCATGGCTGCTGGTCGGCTTCGGCGTCACGATTGCCGCCGTGGCCGTCTATTCCGGGTTTACCGTCGCCCAGATCCGCGGATTGCGGAAGCTTCAGACGGATACCATCGACCGCAATCGCGCGGACACTCTGTTGCTCATTCGCATCCAGGACGATCTGAGTGAAATCGGCGCAACCATGCGCGACATGCTGGATGCCAATGAACCCTATCCCCTCACGGCATGGCGCCCGCAGTTGCGCCGCATCCGCCTGGATCTTGAAGACGCCCTGGCGCGCGAGGACCGCCTTTCGGCGGATCACCGGACCGCCGATCAACGAAAGTACCTGGCGGCGTCCTTCGCCGGATTCTGGACTGCTGTGGATCGCATGTTCGCTCTGGCGGAAGCGGGGAATGAAGCGGAAGCTCGGGTTCAAATCCGGCTGTCGCTAGAGGCGCGACAGGCGGCGCTCACGACGGCGGTGTCCCGCCTGCTGGTGCGGAATAGCGAAAACGAACAGCGTGCGGCCGCGCACACGCGCCAAATCTACGCGGGAGTGGAGCGCAATTTGTACGCTTTCGTCGCCGCCATGGTTGGTCTGATTCTGGCGACCGGACTGTACCTGGCGCGGTTCAACCGACGTATGTTTGATCAACTGGGGAAATTGTCTGAACAGCGCAGCGAGCTGGCGCAGCAGCTCATCTCGACGCAGGAGAATACATATCGCTCTATTTCTCGCGAATTGCATGACGAATTCGGGCAGATTCTGACGGCGCTGGGAGCCATGTTGCAGCGCCTGGAACGCCGCGCCCCAGAGCATGACGGGATCCGCACGGGCCTGCGCGAAGTCCGCGAGATCGTACAGACTGCGTTGGACAAGGTCCGTACGCTCTCGCAGGCGCTGCATCCGGTGATTCTCGACGAGAAGGGACTGGAGAGCGCGCTGGAGTGGTATCTGCCTGCATTTGAACGACAGACCGGAATCGAGGTCCGGTACGAGAAGACGGGCGCGGGCGCAATCGACTCGCGCACTGCGACGCACGTCTACCGGGTGCTTCAGGAAGCGCTGAACAACGTCGCGCGCCATTCCGGATCGCCCCGGGCGACGGTACGCCTCAAGCTCTCGCCGGAAAGACTCTTGCTCGAAGTGGAGGACTATGGCGTGGGCTTTCGCGAGGGGGCGCGCGGCCGCGGCATCGGTCTCACCGGTATGCGCGAACGGGCTGAACTGATGAACGGAAGCATCGAATTCGCAAAAGGCGGAGCAGGGGGGTGCATCGTGCGGCTTTCGGCGCCCATCCTGCAAACAGCGGAGGCCCATGCCGGCTAGCATCACGCTCCTGCTTGTGGACGACCACGCGCTGGTTCGCCGCGGCTTTCGCCGCATGCTCGAAGACGAGCCCGATATCGAGGTGGTCGGCGAAGCGAGCGACGGTCACGAGGCAGTAGCTGCCGCGGGGCGGCTCCGGCCGCATGTGGTGGTCATGGATTTCGCTTTGCCCAGCATGAACGGCGCGGTCGCGACGCGACAGATTCTGAAGGCTGCGCCGGACACCGGCGTCCTGGTGCTCAGCATGCACGCCGAACCGAGCTATGTGCGCACATGTCTGGAGGCCGGCGCGCGCGGCTACCTTTTGAAAAACGCCATGGACCTGGAGCTGGTGGATGCCGTCCGCAAGGTCGCCGCCGGCGTTCAGGTGCTGGACCGAAGGCTGGCGCTTCCCACCGACGAACGCGATGAGGAAGCTCGTGCGCTCACGCCGCGCGAGCTCGAGGTTCTGCAATTGATCGTGAACGGAAAATCGAATAAGGAGATTGCGATTGTGCTCGGCCTCAGCGCCAATACGGTCGCAGTTCATCGCGCCAATATCATGCAGACGCTCGGCATTCACAACGCGGCGGAGCTGGTCGTGTACGCGATTCGTAAAGGGCTGGTGAGCATCAGTTGACGCGCAGGATGTTTCTCGCCGCCGCGGCGGCCGCCGCCGCGCCACCAGCTCTCGGCTTTCGCCTCAGGGACGTCACGAACGCATCCGGCATCAACTTTCGGCACAACAGCGGCGCCTTCGGGATGAAATATCTTCCCGAGACCATGGGGCCGGGCTGCGCGTTTTTCGACTATGACCGCGACGGCTGGCTGGACATTCTCATCGTCAACGGAATGGATTGGCCAGGCCACAAGCGGCGACGTACTACGCTCGCGCTGTATCGCAATAACCGAAACGGCACATTTACAGATGTCACTGCGCGAGCCGGACTTGCAATCGAAGCGTACGGCATGGGAGTCGCCGTGGGCGACTACAACAACGATGGCTGGCCCGACCTGCTGGTTACGACAGTGGGCCAGAACCGTCTTTTTGAGAACAACAAGGGTCGCTTCGTCGATGTCACCGAGCGCGCGGGACTGGGCGGACGGCGAGCCTTCAGCACGTCGGCGCTGTGGTTCGACTACGACCGGGACGGCCTGTTGGACCTGTTCGTGTGCAATTACGTCAAATGGTCGCCCGAGCATGACGTATTCTGCAGCGTAGACGGCAAACACAAGTCGTACTGCACGCCAGAGGCGTATCACGGCTCCACATGCTGGCTGTTTCGAAACCGGGGAGACGGAACCTTTGAGGACATGACCGCGAAGAGCGGAATCTTCGACACGACGTCGAAGTCGCTCGGCGCGACGATCCTCGATTTCGATCGGGACGGCTGGCCGGACCTGGCGGTTGCCAATGATACGCAGCCGAATAAGCTCTATCGCAATTTGCGAAATGGCGCGTTTGAGGACGTGGCGGTGCGCAGCGGAGTCGCCTTCAGCGAGGATGGACGCGCGCGCGCCGGAATGGGAATCGATGCCGGAGATTTCGGGAATTCCGGCGCGCCCGTTATCGCGATTACGAATTTCGATAACGAGATGATGGCGCTGTACCGTCCGGGACCCGACGGCTCTTTCACGGACGTTGCGCTGCAGACCGGCGTCGGCCAAAGCTCGCGGACGCGGCTCGGCTTCGGCTGCGGATTCGCGGATCTGAACCTCGACGGCTGGCTTGATCTTGTCGCCGTGAATGGGCATATCGACGAGACGG
>Ga0209581_1001240_pt1 | contig 31947 bp, 26 predicted proteins | sample Coa_R2_FD_187160 | JGI IMG/M metagenome (GOLD analysis project Ga0209581, IMG submission 187160) | Surface soil microbial communities from Centralia Pennsylvania, which are recovering from an underground coalmine fire - Coalmine... | ecosystem: Environmental > Terrestrial > Soil > Unclassified ...
CTGGAGCACGTGAAAGTGGATTATTACGGCAACGAAACGCCGCTCAATCAGGTCGCCAGCATCGTGGTGGAGGACGCGCGCACGCTGACCATCACGCCCTGGGAGAAGAACCTGGTGCCGGCGATCGAGAAAGCGATCCTCGCCTCCGACTTGGGCCTCACGCCCAACACCGCCGGCACGGTGATCCGCATCAATCTGCCGCCGCTGACCGAGGAGCGGCGCCGGGAGCTGATCAAGCTGGTCAAGGCCGAAACCGAGTCGGCGCGCGTGGCGATCCGCAACGTGCGCCGCGACGCCAATCAGGCGATCAAGGAACTGGCGAAAGACAAACGCATCACCGGCGACGCCGAGAAAAAAGCGGAAAGCGAAATCCAGAAGTTGACCGACCAGTACATCGCCAAGGCCGAGGAGGCGATGGCGGCGAAGGAAAAAGAGCTGCTGGCGGTCTGAAGCCGCCGCCCTCCGGCGCCGGCGCGGCGACATGCTCAAACAACGACTGATCACCGCGTTGATTCTTCTGCCCTTGGTGCTCGCGGCGGTGTGGTACGCGCCGCTGCCGTGGCTGTATCTGCTGTTCGCGGCCGTGGCCTTGCTGGCAGCCAGGGAGTGGACCGCGCTGATGGGGGTGAGCCGCGGCTCGCTGCGCGCGCTCTATCTGCTGGCGAGCGCCGCGCTGCTGGCGGGGGCCTGGTTCGCGCGTGCGCAGTGGATCTGGTTCGCGGGCGCCGCGGTGCTGTGGTGGCTGGTCGCGGCCGCCTTGCTGCCGGGGTTTCCGGGCAATCTCGAGCGCTGGCGGCCGAACGCCTGGTGGCTGGGCGCGCTCGGACAACTGCTGTGGGTGCCGGCGGTGACGTCGCTGGCGATGCTGCGCGCCATGCCGGACGGCGCGCTGCGCCTGGCTTACGTGCTCGCGCTGGTGTGGGCGGCGGATGTGGGCGCATATCTCGCCGGCCGCAGCTTCGGCCGCCGCAAGCTGGCGCCGAACATCTCGCCGGGCAAGACGCGCGAGGGTCTGTACGGCGGGCTGCTGCTGTGCGCGCTGTGGGCGGCCATCGCCGGCAGCTACGTCTTCGCGGTCGGCGATCTGCGGTCGCTGGTGCTGATCGTCGTTCTGAGCCTGGCGGCCGCGGCGCTGTCGGTGGTGGGCGATCTGACCCTCAGCATGTTCAAACGCCGGTCCGGAGTGAAGGACAGCGGCGCGCTGCTGCCCGGCCACGGCGGAGTGCTCGACCGCGCCGACAGCCTGCTGGCGGCGGCCCCGGCGATGGCGCTGGGCCTGCGCTGGCTGCACGGGTGAACCCTGCTCTGCGGAACGCCACACGCCGCGGCGCGGTCGAACCCCGGCGCCGGCACGGCCGTGCGTTCTCGGTTATCTTGAAACCTTTGCTGCGCAGCCTCGCCGCAGGCGCGCGTCGCGGGAGCGGAAGCAATGCTTGAGTGGTTGCGCAACGCGGGGACCTTCATCGTCGCCATCGGCCTGCTGGTGTCGTTCCACGAGTTCGGGCATTTCTGGATGGCGCGCCGTTTCGGCGTGCGCGTGTTGCGGTTTTCGGTCGGGTTCGGCAAGCCGCTGTGGCTCAAGCGCGGACGCGACGGCGTGGAATACGCCGTCGGCGCCATTCCTCTGGGCGGCTACGTCAAACTGCTGGACGAACGCGAGGGCCCGGTGCCGCCCGCGCTGCTGGCGCACAGCTTCAACCGTCAGAAACTGGGGGTGCGCCTGGCGGTGTACGCCGCGGGTCCGCTGTTCAATTTCCTGCTCGCGGTATTGCTTTACTGGGGCATGTACCTGGTCGGCGTGCCGGGCCTCAAACCCTTGCTCGCGCAGCCGCCCGCCGGCACGCCGGCTTCCGCCGCCGGCGTGCACGCCGGCGACCGGGTGACGGCGCTCGACGACGCGCCGGTGCCGACCTGGGGCGAATTGCGCACTGGCCTCGTCGAGGCCGCGCTGGCGCGCCGCGCCGTGACCCTGACCATCGTCGGCCGCGACGGCGCGGCGCGCCAGATCGTGCTGGACACGCGCGGCGTGCGGGTGGATCCGCAGTATCTGTTCGACGATCTCGGCCTGGCGCCCTACCAGCCGCCGCTGCCGCCGGTGATCGGCGAGGTTTTCCCGGGCAGCGCGGCGGAGCAAGCCGGCCTCAAGAGCGGCGACCGCGTGCTGCGCTTCAACGGCCAGCCGGTGGAGAGCTTCCAGGATCTGCAGCGGGACGTCGCCGCCCACCCGGGCGAAGTGATCACGCTCGAAGTGCAGCGCGGCACCCAGACGCTGCGCCTGAGCGCGATCCCGAGCCGCGTCCAGGCCGACGGAAAAACGATCGGCCGCCTCGGCGCGGCGTCGGCGCGCGTGGCGGATCGGCAGGCTTTGTGGCAGGATTTGTACACCGACGTACGGCTGGCACCGGGCGCGGCGCTGGTCGCGGCCCTGCAGCAGACCGGGCAGATCTCGGGGCTGACGCTGCGCATGCTGTATCACATGGTGCTCGGCGACGTGTCGGTGAGGAACGTCAGCGGCCCGATCGAGATTGCGCAGGTCACCGGCGTCGCCGCCAGCGCCGGGCTCGAGGAATTCCTGTGGACGCTCGCGCTGATCAGCGTGAGCTTGGGGGTTTTCAATCTGCTGCCGGTGCCGGTGCTGGACGGCGGGCAGATCCTGTACGGCCTGGTGGAGGCGGTGAAGGGTTCGCCGCTGTCGGAGCGCGCGCAGGCCTTGGGCCAGCAGATCGGGCTGACGCTGCTGGCCTTGTTGATGGGACTGGCTTTCTACAACGACATTGCGCGCCTGATGGGCTGACCCGGAATGGGCCACACCGAAAATACCGCACGGCGAAACCGGCTGCGCTGCGCCGCGCTGGTGCTGCTCCTCGGCCTGACGCTGCACGGCGCGGCCTGGGCTTTCGAGCCGTTCAAGATCGGCGCGATCAGGGCCCAAGGCCTGCAGCGGCTGGAATTGGGCACGGTCCTCACCTATCTGCCGTTGTCGGTCGGCGACGAACTCAACGACATCACCTCGCGCGAAGCGATCCGCAGCCTCTACGCCTCCGGTCTGTTCCAGGACGTGCAATTGCTGCGCGACGGCAATGCGCTGGTCATCAAGGTCAAGGAGCGGCCCGAGATCGCCAGCTTCAGCATCAAGGGCAACGAGAAGATCAGCGGCGAGGAGTTCAACAAGTCGCTCAAGGACCTCGGCCTTGCGCAGGGCGAGCTGTTCAAACGCGAGCTGCTCGACCAGGTGACGCAGGAGATGCGCCGGCAGTACAACGCCAACGGTTACTACGACGTGGACATCCAGTCCAAGGTCGAGCCGCTGCCGAACAACCGCGTGGACATCAAGATCGAGGTCAGCGAGGGACCGGTCTCCAAGATCAAGGAGATCAACATCCTCGGCAACAAGGCCTTTCCCAAGGACGTGCTGCTCAAGCAGCTGAAACTGGAAGGCAGCGTGTGGTGGAAGCTGTTCCAGAAGTCCGACCGCTATTCCAAGCAGCAGCTCGGGGGCGATCTCGAAAGCCTGAGCTCCTACTACCAGGACCGCGGCTTTTTGCAGTTCAACATCACTTCGGTGCAGGTGGCGCTGTCGCCGGACAAGAAGGACATCTACATCACGATCAACGTCGAGGAGGGCGACAAGTACAAGGTCAAGAGCCACCGCTTCTCCGGCGACATCGTGCTCAACGAGTCCTTCCTCGACCGCCTGGTCAGCACGCCCGACGGCGCCGAGTTCTCGCGCAAGGAGGCGACCGAGAGCGCCGACCGCATCGAGGCGGCGCTGTCCGACATCGGCTATGCCTTCGCCAAGGTCACGCCGCTGCCAGAGGTGGACGAAGCGCACCAGGAAGTCAGCATCAATTACTACATCGAGCCGGGCAAGCGCACCTACGTGCGCCACATCCTGTTCAGCGGCAATCTCGGCACCAACGACGAGACCTTGCGCCGCGAGATGCGCCAGCTCGAAGCGGCTCCGTTTTCCAAGAGCGCGGTCGAACGTTCGCGCGTGCGCTTGCAGCGCCTGCCGTTCATCGAATCGGCGGAAGTCGAAACCAAGCCGGTGCCGGGTTCCCAGGACCTGGTCGATCTGGAGTTCAAGGTCAAGGAGCGCCAGCCCGGACAGATCCAGTTCGGCGTCGGCTACTCCGGTTCGCAGGGTTTCCTGATCAGCGCCAGCGTCACCAACAACAATTTCCTCGGCACGGGCAACACCGTGGCCGTCACCGCCGAGAACAGCTATCTGTCGCGCGTGCTGAATCTGTCCTGGACCGATCCGTACTTCACGCCCGATGGCGTGAGCCAGACCATCTCCACCTATTTCCGCCGCTCCAAAGGCGTGATCCGCTTCAGTTCGGGTTTCGACTACAACATCCTCGGCGCCGACCTCACCTACGGCATTCCGCTGTCGGAGTTTTCCTTCCTGCGCCTGGGCGGCGGCGTGTCGCGCACCGCCTTGCAGACCTTCCCCAATCTGACCTCGGACCAGATCCTGGGCTTCGTCATCCGCAACGGCACCAACTTCAACACCTATCAGCTCAAGACCGGCATCGCGCGCGACACGCGCAACCGCACCTTCTTTGCCAGCAGCGGCGGGCTGTCGCGGCTGAATTTCGACATCACCTTGCCGGGCAGCGACCTGCTGTATTACACGGCGAGTTTCGAACAGCAACAGTATTTCCAGTTGCCGTACAAATTCTTCGTGGAGTTCGACGGGACCGTGGGCTACATCGATTCCTACGGCAAGAATCAGGAAGTCCCGCCCTATCAGAACTTCTTCGGCGGCGGACCCAACACCGTGCGCGGTTACCGCGACGGCACGCTGGGTCCGCGCGACACTCCGTTCAACAATCCGCTGGGCGGCAAGCTGCGCACGACGGCGCAGACCGAGTTGGTGTTCCCGCTGCCGCTGGTATCGGACAACAAGACCACGCGCATGGGCATCTTCTACGACGTCGGCAACGTCTTCGCGCAGCCCGGCGACTTCCGCTTCGGCGAGCTGCGCCAGTCCACCGGGCTGGCCTTCAGCTTCTTCACCCCGATCCTCGGTCTGCTCGATTTGAGCTACGCTTTCCCGATCAACCCCAAGCCGGGCGACCAGACCGAGCACTTCCAGCTCACGTTCGGTACGGGCTTCTGACGACGACGGTTTCCAACCTCAACCCCACACACGCAAGAGAGATCTAGAACATGATGCGAGAGAGCGTTCGCGCGGCCCTGGGCATGGCCGCGGTCCTGTCCCTGGCGGTCGCAGCGCCGGCCATGGCCGATCTGAAGATCGCCGTGGTGCGCCTGGGCGACCTGCTGCAGCAGTCTTCCGCCTACAAAGCCGCCTCGGCCAAGTTCCAGGCCGAAGTGAAGAAGCGCAACGATGCCATCGAAGCCGAGCGCAAGCAGCTCGCCGACGACCTGCAGAAATACCAGCGCGACGCCGCCACCATGTCCCCGGAGCAGCGCGACAAGACCGAAAAGGATCTCAACACGCGCCAGGCCCAGCTCGATTTCGACCGGCGCAAGGCGCAGGAAGACCTGCAGAACCGAGACCAGGAACTGCAAGCCGAGCTGCTCGGCAAGGTCAAGGATGTCATCTACCAGGTGGCCAAGGAGCGCGGCTACGACGTGGTGCTGACCAACGCTTTCGCCGTCAATCCCAGCGTGGACATCACCGACGACGTGCTCAAGCGCCTCAACCAGCAGACGCCGTCCACCGGCGGCGGCAAGTAAGGCGGAGGCGATGGGTTCCGCGCCCGCTGCGCCGACCCTCGGCGAGCTGGCGGCGCGCTTCGGACTGGAACTGCGCGGCGACGCGCAACTGACCATCGTCGGCGTCTGCGCCCTGGCGCCGGGCAAGCCGCAGCACCTGAGCTATTGCGCCGACCCGCGGCTGCGCCAGGAACTGGCGCGAACGCGGGCCGCGGCGGTGGTGGTGGACGCCGCCGACGCGCAGCGTTATGGCGGCAACGCCTTGATCGCCCCGAACCCGGCGCTGGCCTTCGCCCGCATCGCCGCGCTGTTCGATCGCGCCAGAACGCTGACGCCGGGCGTGCATGAAACGGCGCTGATCGCGGCGGACGCGACGATCGGCGCGGACTGCCACATCGGTCCCTACGCGGTGATCGAATCCGGCGTGCGCCTGGGCGCGCGCTGCTACATCGGTCCGCATTGCCTGTTGCGCGCGGGCGCGAGCGTGGGCGAGGACAGTCGCCTGGAAGCGCGCGTGCATCTGGAGCGCGGCTGCCGGCTCGGCGCCCGTGCCCAGGTCGAACCCGGCGCGGTGATCGGCAGCCGCGGTTTCGGCAACGTGCGCACGCGCGAAGGCTGGTTTGCCGCGCCGCAGCTCGGAGCGGTGACGGTCGGCGACGACGTCGAGATCGGCGCCAACACCACCATCGACCGCGGCGCGCTGGAAGACACCGTGATCGAGGATGGCGTCAAACTCGACAACCAGATCCAGATCGCGCACAACTGCCGGATCGGCGCGCACACGGCGATCGCCGCCTGCGTGGGCATCGCCGGGAGCACGGTCATCGGCCGACGCTGCCTGATCGGCGGCGCGGCCGGCATCGGCGGGCATCTCACGATCGCCGACGACGTGGTGATCCTGGGCCGCGCCATGGTGACCAAGTCGATTCCCAAGGCCGGCGTTTACGGCTCCGGCCTGCCGGCGCAGCCGGCGCGCGAGTGGCGCCGGCTCGTGGCGCGCGTGCGCCGGCTGCAGGATTTCGAGCGGCGCTTGGAAGAAATCGAGAAGCACCTCAAACTGGAGTCGCCCGCAACCGGAGCCCACGGTGAACAAGACGATCTTTGACATCCGCGACATCATGGGAATGCTCGCGCATCGCTCGCCTTTCCTGCTGGTGGACAAGGTGATCGCCTACGACAAGGGTCGTGCCCTGACCGCGATCAAGAACATCACTTACAACGAGCCGTTCTTCACCGGTCATTTCCCCCAGGTGCCGACCATGCCCGGCGTATTGATCCTGGAGGCGCTGGCCCAGACCTGCGGCCTGCTCACCGCGCAGGAGACGGGCATCCGCCCGGAGTCGGGCGTGATTTTCTATTTCGCCGGGATCGACCACGCGCGCTTCAAGCGCGTGGTGGTGCCGGGCGACCAGCTCGTGCTGCACGCCGAGATCGACAAGATCAAGCGCAACCTGTGGCGTTTCCAGGTGCGCGCCACGGTCGACGACGAGCTGGCCTGCGAGGCCGAGCTGATGTGCGTGTTCAAACATCCGGCCAAGACGGAAACTCCCGCGGAGTCTGCGGCGTGAGCGCGGCGCCCGAGTCCATGCCGCCGGAGCCCGGCGCGATCCATCCGACCGCGATCATCGATCCCGGCGCGCGCTTGCATCCGAGCGTCCGCGTCGGGCCCTACAGCGTGATCGGTCCCGGCGTGGAGATCGGCGCAGGAACCGTGGTCGGGCCGCACGTGGTGCTCAAAGGGCCGATGCGCATCGGCGCGCGCAACCGCATCTTCCAGTTCGCCTCGCTGGGCGAGATCTCCCAGGACAAAACCGCGCGCGAGGAGGACGACACCCGCGTGGAGATCGGCGACGACAACACCATCCGCGAGTACGTCACCATCCAGCGCGGCACGCGCAAGGACAGCGGCGTCACGCGCGTGGGCAACGACAACTGGATCATGGCCTACTGCCACGTCGCCCACGACTGCACGCTCGGCGATCACAACGTGCTGGCCAACGGCACCACCATGGCCGGGCACGTGCTGATCGAGGACTGGGTGGTGCTCGGCGGTGCCACGCTGATCCATCAGTTCTGCCGGATCGGCGCGCACAGTTTCTCCGCCGGCGGCGCCGGTATTTCGCGCGACGTGCCGCCCTTCGTGGTGGTACAGGGCAATCCCGCGGTGCCGCGCGGCATCAATCTGGAGGGTATTCGCCGGCGCGGATTCACCGCCGAAGACATCGCCGACATCAAGGCGGCCTACCGTACGCTATTCCTCGCCGGCCTGCGCCTGGAGGAGATCAAGGCCGAGCTGGCCGAGCCGGCGCAGCGCTCGCCGCACGTGCGGCGCATGCTCGAGTTCCTGGAACACTCCAAGCGGCTGATCCAGAAATAACCCGTGAAGTTCGCGCTAGTGGCGGGCGAAGCCTCGGGCGACCTGCTCGGCGCCGCGCTGATCCGCGCCTTGCGCGTCCGCTTCCCGGAAGCGCGCTTCTGCGGCGTCGCCGGTCCGCACATGCGCCAAGCCGGCTGCCAGCCGCTGGCCGGCATCGAGCAATTGTCGGTGATGGGCCTGGCCGAAGTGCTGCCCAGGATTCCCGCGATCCTGCGCCTGCGCCGCGAACTGCGCCGGCGCTGGCTCGCGGAACGGCCCGACTGCTTCGTCGGCATCGACGCGCCGGATTTCAACCTGGCGCTGGAAGCCGCGCTCAAGCGCGGCGGCATTCCCACCGTCCACCTCGTCAGCCCCACGGTGTGGGCCTGGCGGCGCGGGCGGGTGAGGCACATCGTGCGCGCCGCCGACCGCTTGCTGTGCCTGTTTCCCTTCGAGCCGCAGTACTACCCGTCGGATCATGCGGGATTCAAAGCCCTCTACGTCGGTCACCCGCTGGCGGACGAGCTGAGCGATCCGCCATCGCGTTCGGAAGCGCGGCGGCGGCTCGAGCTGCCGGAGCAGGGCCGGGTCGTCGCCGTGCTGCCGGGCTCGCGCGGCTCGGAGCTGAAATATCTGGCCGCGCCGTTCGCGGCGGCCTGCGCCCGGCTCGCCGCGCGCGACGACGCGCTGCAGTTCGTCGTGCCGCTGGCCAGACCCGCGCTGCGGCCCGCGTTCGAGCACGCGATCCGGACGCAGGCACCGGCCGCACGCTGGCGACTGCTCGACGGCCAGGCGCGGCAGGCGATGGCGGCGGCGGATGTCGTGCTGCTGGCCTCGGGCACCGCGACGCTGGAATGCCTGCTCTTGGACCGGCCGATGGTGGTCGCCTATCGGCTGGCGCCGCTGACGGTGGCGCTGCTGCGCGCGTTCCGGCTGATTAAAATCCGCCGCTACAGCCTGCCCAACCTGTTGTGCGCGCAAGCGGTGGTCCCCGAACTGATCCAGGAACAGGCCACGGCGGAAAATCTCGCCGCGGCCGTGCGCGCGCTGCTCGACGAGCCTGCCGCGCGCGAACGCCAGACCGCCGCGTTTGCCGCGGTGCGCGAGCAGCTACGACGCGACGCCGCGGCGCGCGCCGCCGAGGCCATCGCGGAACGGTTGTCCGCGTGAGCGCACAGGCCGAATTGGTCGCCGGCGTCGACGAGGCGGGGCGCGGCTGCCTGGCCGGACCGGTCTATGCGGCGGCGGTGATCCTGCCGCAGGGGCATGGCATCCAGGGCCTGCGCGATTCCAAGCGCCTGTCGGCGGCCAGTCGCGAGCGCCTGGCGCCCTTGATCCAGGCGCGCGCGCTGGCCTGGGCGGTGGGCTGGGCGAGCGTGGAAGAAATCGACCGGCTCAACATCCTGCGCGCGAGCGGGCTGGCCATGCAGCGCGCGGTCGCGGGGCTGCATCCCGCGCCCACGCTGTGCCTGGTGGACGGCGACCGCGCCCCGGAATTTTCCTGCGCCGCCCGTCCCATCGTGGGTGGCGACGGCACCGTGGAGTGCATCATGGCCGCCTCGATTCTGGCCAAGGTCGCCCGCGACGAGCTGCTGCGCCGGCTGGAGCGGGAGCATCCCGGCTACGGTTTGGCGCGCCACAAGGGCTACGGTACTCCCGAACATCTGGCCGCGCTGCAGCGGCTGGGGCCGTGCGCCATTCACCGCATGAGCTTCGCGCCCTGTGCGCAAAGCGCTTTCCGGATGGCGGATTCCGGTTTGCGGAACGAGGGCGAAACCCGGATGGCGCGCTGCGCAAACCGGCGACCACAGACGGGCGACTGATGTTCGTCCATCTCCACCTGCACACCGAGTTTTCGCTGGCCGACGGGCTGATCCGCGTCGAGCCCGGCGCCGGACGTTCGCCGAGCGCGCAAGGCCTCGTCGCGCGCGCCGCCGAGCTGGGCCTGCCGGCGCTGGCGGTGACCGATCAGGACAACCTGTTCGCGATGGTCAAGTTCTACAAGCTGGCGGAGGCGGCCGGCCTCAAGCCCATCGTCGGCGCCGACGTGCGCGTGGACGCCGGCAGCCATGAAGCGCCGCAACGCCTGACCCTGCTGGTGCAGAACCAGACCGGGTACCGCAATCTCACGCGCCTGATCTCGCGCGCCTATCTCGAAGGACAGACCCGCGGACTGCCGAGCCTGAACCGTGAATGGCTGGAGGAGGCGGGCGCGGGTCTGATCGCGCTCGCCGGCCGGCACAGCGCGCTGGGTCGCGCCTTGCTCGCCGGCCAGCGCGACGTCGCACTGGCCCAGGCGCAATGGTGGCAGCGGCATTTCCCGGAGCGCTGTTATCTCGAGATCTGCCGCTGCGGAAGACCGGAGGACGAGCCGCACTTGCAGGCGGCGGTGGCTTTCGCGCGCGAGCGGGCCTGGCCGGTCGTGGCGAGCAACGACGTGCGCTTTCTCCGGCGCGAGGATTTCGAGGCCCACGAGGCGCGCGTGTGCATCGCCCAGGGGCGCACGCTGGCGGATCCGCGCCGGCCGCGCGAGTACACGGCCGAGCAGTATCTGAAATCGGCCGAGGAGATGCGCGCGCTGTTCGCCGACCTGCCGGAAGCGGTGGAGAACACCATCGAGATCGCGCGCCGCTGCACGCTGGAGCTGGAATTCGGACGCAATCATCTGCCGGACTTCCCGGTGCCGCCGGGCATTTCGGTCGCCGACGCGCTGCGCGACAAGGCGCGCCAAGGCCTGCAGCGGCGTTTCGCCCCCGCCTCGGCGGGGCCCGCTTACCAGCAGCGCCTCGAATACGAGCTCGACGTCATCGAGACGATGGGCTTCGCCGGCTACTTCCTGGTGGTGGCGGACTTCATCGCCTGGGCCAAGAGCCACGGCGTGCCGGTGGGGCCGGGACGCGGTTCCGGCGCCGGTTCGCTGGTGGCTTACGCCATCGGCATCACCGATCTCGATCCGCTGCGCTACGAGCTGCTGTTCGAGCGCTTCCTCAATCCCGAGCGCGTGTCGCTGCCGGACTTCGACGTGGACTTCTGCATGGAAGGCCGCGACCGCGTGATCGAATACGTGGCGGACAAATACGGCCGCGAGCGCGTCAGCCAGATCATCACCTATTCGAGCATGGCGGCGCGCAACGTGGTGCGCGACGTGGCGCGCGTGCTGGGCCATCCCTACGCGCTGGGCGACAAGATCGCCAAGCTGATTCCCGGGGCGCCGGCGTTCAAGACGGAGGCCGAGCAGGCCGGCCGTTCCACGCTGGAATACGCCCTGGAGAAGTCGCCGGAGTTGCGCGCGCTGTACGAGGCCGACGAGGAAGTGCGCGCGGTGGTCGATCTGGGCCTGGCGCTGGAGGATGTGGCGCGCGGCGTCGGCATCCACGCCGGCGGCGTGGTGATTTCCCCGCGTCCGCTGACCGAGTACGCGCCGCTGTACTGCGAGCCGGGCGGGGCGGGCCTGCGCACGCAGTTCGACATGAAGGACCTGGAGGCGGTCGGCCTGATCAAGTTCGACTTTCTCGGTCTGCGCACCCTGACCATCATCGCCAACGCCGTGCAGCAGATCAACGCGCGTCACCCCGAATCGCCGGTGGACATCCTGCGCATCCCGCTCGACGACCGCGCAACCTATGCGCTGTATGCCTCCGGCCACACCACCGCGGTGTTCCAGATGGAATCGCAGGGCATGCAGCGCGCCGCGGTGGAACTCAAGCCCGACCGTTTCGAGGATCTGATCGCGCTGATCTCGCTCTACCGGCCGGGGCCGATGGAGAACATCCCCGACTTCTGCGCGCGCAAGCACGGCCGCCAGAAGATCGAGCTGCTGCATCCGGCGATGGCGGAGATCCTCGCGCCGACCTACGGCATCATCGTCTATCAGGAACAGGTGATGCAGCTCGCCCAGCGCCTGGCCGGCTATTCGCTGGGCGCGGCCGACCTGCTGCGGCGCGCGATGGGCAAGAAAAAGCCGGAGGAAATGGCGGCCCAGCGCGCGGTGTTCATCGAAGGCTGCCGCAAGAACGGCATTTCCTTCGGCGCGGCGAACGAGATCTTCGACCTGATGGAGAAGTTCGCCAACTACGGCTTCAACAAATCGCACGCCGCCGCTTACGCGCTGGTGTCCTATCAGACCGCCTGGCTCAAGGCCCACTACCCTGCGGAGTTCATGGCCGCGGTGATGTCGGCGGAAATGAACCATACCGACACCGTGGTCGTCATGCTCGACGAGTGCCGGCGCATGGGTTTGACGCTGTGCGCGCCCGATGTCAACGCTTCGAGTTTCCGCTTCACCGTGGGCGAACGCGGCGAGATCCTCTACGGCCTGGGCGCGATCAAGGGCGTGGGGGAGGCGGCGGTGGCGGCGATCGTGGAGGAACGCGCCCGCGGCGGCGCGTTCCGCGACCTGTTCGACTTCTGCCGCCGCGTCGACCTGCGCAAGGTCAACAAGCGCACGCTGGAGGCGCTCATCTGCGCCGGTGCCTGCGACCGGCTGGGGGCGAACCGGCCGAGCTTGCTGGCGGCGTTGCCGCAGGCCGTGCAGCTCGCCGAGCAGGCCGGCGCCTCGGTCGCCGCCGGCCAGGAAGACCTCTTCGGCCTCGCGCCGCCCGCGCCGGTCGTGGGCAGCGTCGCCGAACAACCGGACTGGCCGCCGAACGAACGCCTGGCGCGCGAGAAGGAGGTGCTGGGCCTGTATTTCTCCGGCCATCCGATCGAAAGCCACCGCGCCCTGATCGAGCAGGTCTGCTCCGGCAGCATCCAGCGGCTGATCCAGGAGTGTGCGGCGCCGTCTCTGGATGCCGGCGGCGAGGACGGCGAAGGCTATGCGCGCCGGCGACCGCCGCGACGCACCGTGCTGCTCGCCGGCTGGCTCACCGAAATCCGCAACGTCGGCGGCGACCGGCCGGGCAAACTCCTGGTGCTCGACGACCGCAGCGCGCAGATCGTGATCTGGCTCGGGTTCGACGACTGGCAGAAGTACCAGAATCTGCTGCGGCGCGATACGCTGGTGTTCGCCGCCGGCGAGATCCGCCCGGTGCAGCGCGAAGGCCGCGAGCTGGAATACCGCCTGTATCCGCGCGGTTTCTGGGACTTGGACGGCATTCTGCGCAGCCGCACCGAGCGCGTGACGCTGGTCTGGCGCAGCCCGACGGTGGACCCGCAGACGCTGTCGCAGCGACTTGCGGCCTGGCGCACGGATGACGGCGCGGCGCTTGCGGTGGAATACTGGAATACCCGCGCGCGCGCCACGCTGGATTTCCCCCCGCAGTGGCGCTTGCGGGTGGAGGCGTCGGTGCTCGGCGAGCTCAAGCGCTGGCTGGGCGAAGACGCCGTCCGGGTCAGCTACCGGCGCTGGACGCCGCCGGCGACCGCGGGGACGGATTACGCTGATGGCGAATGAGCGACGGATATTTTTTTGAGGCATGTACAGTGCGTGGCGACGCGCAAGCCGTCGCGCGGGCGCACAGAGGTCGAGCGAGATGAACACGACGTATCTGGATTTCGAACAGCCGATCGCCGAGCTGCAGAAGAAGATCGAAGAACTGCGCTTCATGACCGGCGGCAGCGAGCTCAATCTCACCGAGGAGATCGCGCGGCTGGAGGCGAAGATCCAGCAGGCCACGCAGGAGATCTTCGCCAAGCTCTCGCCGTGGCAGATCACCCAGCTCGCGCGCCATCCGCAGCGGCCCTACGCCCTGGACTACATCAAGGCGATCTTCACCGAATGGGAGGAGCTGCACGGCGATCGCCACTTCGCCGACGATCCGGCGATCGTTTCCGGCCTGGCGCGCCTGGACGGCCGCGCCTGCGCGGTGATCGGCGAGCAGAAGGGCCGCGACGCCAAGGAGCGCGTGTGGCGCAACTTTGGCATGCCGCGCCCGGAGGGTTACCGCAAGGCGCTGCGCATCATGAAACTGGCGGAGAAGTTCAACCTGCCGGTGGTCACTTTCATCGACACGCCCGGCGCCTATCCCGGCATCGGTGCCGAGGAGCGCAATCAGTCGGAGGCCATCGCGCGCAATTTGTTCGAGCTTTCGCGCCTGCGCGCGCCGCTGCTCGCCACCGTGATCGGCGAGGGCGGTTCCGGCGGCGCGCTGGCGATCGGCGTGGCCGATCACGTGATGATGCTTCAGTACAGCATCTATTCGGTGATCTCTCCGGAAGGCTGCGCCTCCATCCTGTTCAAGAAGGCCGAGCGCGCTCGCGAGGCGGCCGAGGCGATGCGCATCACCGCCAAGGATCTGCTGGAGTTCAAGCTGATCGACGAGATCGTGCCCGAGCCTCTGGGCGGCGCCCACCGCGATCCGGCCGCCATGGCCGCCACGCTCAAGGAGCGCCTCGCCGTCAACCTCGATCGCCTGTGCCGCACGCCGATGACGCGGCTGCTCGCCGCGCGCTACGAGCGGCTGATGTCCTACGGCGTGTACGAGGAACCGCAGGTGGTGACCGCGATCAAGGGCGCGGGCTGACGACCGCGGCTTGCGGCGCCTTTCAGGGCGAGGACTCCCCGCGAGCGAGCGCGTCCCGCGCCATGCCGAGCGCGGGGGCTAAACTGCGCCGGTGAACGCCGGCCATCGTCCATTCACTGTGCAACTGCCGCCTGCCGTGCGGGGGGGCGTGATCGTCGCTTACAGCGGCGGCCTGGATTCCACCGTGCTGCTCCACGCCCTGGCCAGCACCATGGACGGCAATCTGCGCGCGGCGCACGTGCACCACGGTTTGCAGCCGCAGGCCGAGGAATGGGCCTCGCACTGCGCGGCGTTCGCCGCGCGCTTATCCGTTCCTTTCGAGCTGCTGCGCGTGCGGATCGATCCGGACGATCCGGCGGGGCTGGAAGCGGCCGCCCGTCGCGCGCGCTACGCGGCGCTGCGCGGCCTGCTGCGTCCGGGCGATGCCTTGGCGGTCGCCCATCAGCGGGCCGACCAGGCGGAGACCGCGCTGCTGCGCCTGCTGCGCGGCAGCGGCATCGCGGGACTCGCGGCGATGCGCCCGCTCGCGGAATTTCCGCCGGGCTGGCTGTGGCGTCCCTTGCTGGACGTGCCGCGCGACGCGCTGCGCGCCTATGCGCAGCGCCATCGCCTGTCATGGATCGAAGATCCGCACAACCGGGACGCGCGCTATGCGCGCTCCTGGCTGCGCGCCGAGGTGTTCCCCGTGTTGCGCGCGCGTTTTCCGAGTGCCGAGGACAGCCTGGCGCGCTGTGCCCGGCTGGCGGCCGAGGCCGAGGATCTGCTCGCCGCGCTCGCGCGGCTCGATCTGCCGGCCGTCGAACGCGGTGCGGCGCTGAGCGTTTCCGCGCTGCTCGCGCTGGATGCCGCGCGCCGGCACAACCTGCTGCGTCACTGGCTGCGGGCCCGCGGTTTCGAGCCGCCGAGCCTGGAGACGATGGAACGCATCGACCGCGAGGTGCTCGCCGCCGCCACGGACGCCGAGCCGCTGCTGCACTGGGACGGCTGCGAGTTGCGCCGCCATCGCGATGCGCTCTACGCCATGTCGCCGCTGCCGCCGCCGCCCGATCCCGCGCTGAGCCTGGTGTGGACGGAAGCCGAGCTGGAGCTGCCGGTGGGCTGCGGCCGCCTGCGCCTGCGCGCCAGACCGAAACGGATGCTGACGGTGCGTTTTGCGCGCGGCGGGGAGCGCTTCAAGCCCCGGTTCGGCGGCCATCACCGCAGGCTGCGCAATCTGTTCCAGGAACACGGCGTGCCGCCGTGGGTGCGCCGGCGCACGCCCCTGGTGGAATGCGCGGGGCGGCTGGTTTATGTCGCCGGTCTCGGTCCGGCCGAGGAATGGGCGGCGCTCGCCGACGCGGCGCCGGAATGGATCGATCCGCCGCCCGGCGCTTGCCGCTGATCCGCGCCGTGACGCGCGAGCGCCCAGCGCACGTGTTCGCGCACCAGCGCATCGGGATGGTCCGCCCGGGCGGCGAGCGCGGCGCGCGTCTGCTCATCCGGCGGGGCGTTGCCGAGCGCGACGGCGAGGTTGCGCAGCCAGCCGCGGTAACCGGCGCGGCGCAAGGCCATGCCTTCAGTGCGGCGCGACCACTCCGGTTCGCTCCAGGCGAACAGCTCGACGAGTCGCGCCGCGTCCAGTCCGTGGCGCGGCGCGAAGTCCGGGTGCGTGGTGCGCTGGGCGTAGCGATTCCAGGGACAGACGAGCTGGCAGTCGTCGCAACCGAAGATGCGGTTGCCGATCGCCGGCCGCAGGTCTTCGGGAATCGGCCCGCGGTGTTCGATGGTGAGATAGGAGATGCACCGCCGCGCGTCGAGCCGGTAAGGCGCCACGATGGCGTTCGTCGGGCAGACCTTGAGACACGCGCGGCAGCGGCCGCAGCGGTTTTCCGCGGCGGGGTTCTCGTCCGGCGGCAGCGGCAGATCGGTGTAGATCTCGCCGAGCAGGAAAAAGGAGCCGGCGCGCGCGTCAAGCAGCAAGGTGTTCTTGCCGATCCAGCCCAGGCCGGCGTTGCGCGCCAGCGCTTTTTCCAGCGCCGGGGCGCTGTCGGCGAGCACGCGGTAGCCGTGCGGCGCGATCTCGCGCGCGATGCGCTCGGCCAGCCGCTTGAGCCGCGCGCGCAGCGGCTTGTGATAGTCGCGCCCCAGGGCATAGCGCGCCACATAGGCCAGCCGGCCGTCGGCCAGCACGCTTTCGGCCGGCGCCGCCTCCGCCGGCCAGCAGTCCAGCCGCGCGCTGATCACCGAGACCGCGCCCGGCTGCAAACCGGCAGGATTGGCCCGCAGCGCCGGGTCGCGCGCCATGTAGCCCATGGTTCCATGCGCGCCCCGTTCGAGCCAGTCGCGCAGGTGGGCGAGATCCTCGTCGAGTTCCAGGCGCGCGATGCCGGCGTCGGCGAAGCCGCAGTCGCGCGCCCAGCGCTTGATGCGCGCGGGGAGATCGGGCGCGAGCGCGGCGGACACTTATACTGCTGCCATGACTGTGGACATCGCCCGCCGATTGTATTCCGCCGCCCAGTCGCGCGAGCTCGACCGCCGTGCGATCGAGGAACAGGGCATTGCCGGCGATACGCTGATGCAGCGCGCGGCCGGCGCGGCCTGGCGTGCGGCGCGCGCGCGCTGGCCACAGGCGCGATCCGTCGCGGTGGTATGCGGGCCGGGCAACAACGGCGGGGACGGCTACGAAGTGGCGCGCCTGGCGCGCGCGGAGGGGTGCGCGGTGCGCGTCGCCGCCTACGGTTCCGCGCCGCAACGCGGCGAAGCCGCCGCGGCGCGCCGCGCCTGGCTGCGCGAAGGCGTCATCGAGGATGCCGCAGCGCTCGCTCCCGATTTCCTGAATGTCGATCTGATCGTGGACGGCCTGTTCGGCAGCGGTTTCGCGCGCGCGCCGGAAGGCATGGCGCGCACGTTGATCGAGGCCATCAACGCCGCGCGCGCGAGGGGGGGCAACGTTCTGGCGCTGGATTTGCCTTCGGGCCTGCACGCCGACACCGGCGCCGCGCCGGGCGCCGCGGTGCGCGCCGATCTTACCGTGACCTTCATCGGCCGCAAGTTCGGCCTGCACACCGGTGCCGGCGTGGCGCTGTGCGGGGAAATCGTGTTCGACGCCCTGGGCGTGCCGGCCGCGATTCACGAAAACCTGGAGCCCGTCGCGGAGTTGCTGGATGCGGCGGAGCTTGCCCGCGTCTTGCCGCGGCGAGCGCGCGACGCGCACAAGGGGGATCACGGCCACGTGCTGGTCGTCGGCGGCGAGGTCGGCCTGTGCGGGGCCGCTTTGCTGTGCGCGCGCGCCGCGCTGCGCAGCGGCGCCGGCCTGGTGTCGGTGGCCACCCGGGCCGCGCACGCCGCGGTGCTGACCGCCGCGCAGCCGGAGGCGATGGTCCATGGGGTGGAATCGCGATCCGAGCTGGCGGCGCTGATCGAGCGCGCCAGCGTGATCGCCCTGGGTCCAGGCCTGGGTCGGGGCGAATGGAGTCGCACCGTCTCCGAGGCGGCGCTCGAGGCCGGCAAGCCGCTGGTGGTGGACGCCGATGCCCTCAATGGGCTGGCGCGCCAGCCCCGGCGGCGCGAGGACTGGATCCTCACCCCGCATCCCGGCGAAGCCGCGCGCCTGCTCGGCGTGAGCACCGCCGTGGTCCAGGCCGACCGCCGCGCCGCGGCGCAGGCGCTGCGAGCACGCTACGGCGGCACGATCGTGCTCAAGGGAGCCGGCACGCTGGTGCTGGGGGAACGCCTGGCGGTATGCCCCTACGGCAATCCAGGGATGGCCACCGGGGGCATGGGCGACGCGCTCACCGGTGTCATCGCGGCTTTGGTGGCGCAGAAGTTGCCGCTGGAAAGCGCCGCGCGCGCGGGCGTGCTGGCGCACGCCCGGGCTGGCGACCGCGCCGCCTCCGAGGGCGAGCGCGGCCTGCTCGTGTCCGATCTGATCGGCGCCTTGCGCGCCATCGTCAATCCGTGAACGAATTGCAATTGGACTTGGAGCTGCCGGACGCCGCCGCCACCGAGGCCTTGGGCGCGCGGCTTGCCGGTCTGCTCGCCGCGCGCCAGGGCTTGCTGGTGTATCTGCAAGGCGAACTGGGCGCCGGCAAGACCACGCTGGCGCGCGGCTGGCTGCGCGCCTTGGGCGTGCGCGGCGCCATCCGCAGCCCGACGTACACCCTGGTCGAACCCTACGAATTCGACGGCCGCAGCCTGCTGCACCTGGATCTCTACCGCTTGAACGATCCTGCCGAGCTGGAACAGCTCGGACTCTCCGACACCCCGCCGGACCGCAGCCACTGGCTGGTGGAATGGCCGGAGCGCGGCGGGGATCGACTGCCGGCGCCGGACCTGCGCATCCTGCTCGGCGGGCGCGGTCCGTCCCGGCATGCGCGACTCGATGCGAGCCCGGCCCTGCGGCCTTTGCTCGAAGCCTTGCGCCGGGATCGGCGCACGGCTTTGGGCAAAACTTGAACTACCTTTCAAGACCCATTGATTGAGAAATAAAAATTATTGAATAATTTCCACAGCCGGCGTATCTTGCGCCGCATTCTCGCCGCAACGGGGGAGCGATGGGCCGGGTGGTCCGCTGGATGGGAGGCGTGGTTTTGCTCTGCGCCGCGGTCGCTGCGCAGGCGGCGGAGCTGCGTGCCTTTCACGTTCTGGTGAGCCCCGACGGCACGCGCGTGGTGTTCGGGCTCGATGCCCCGGCGCCGCATGAAGTCTTCACCCTGGCCAAGCCGGACCGCGTGGTGATCGATTTCGGTGCCACCCGCCGTGCGGCCCGTCTTAAGCTCGACCAGGCCGCCGGCGCGATCCGCGACGTGCGCTGGGGGCCGCGCGGCGACGGCGGGCTGCGCGTCGTTCTGGATCTCGATGGGCCGGCCGACCCCAAGAGCTTCGAGCTCCCTGCGGGAGACGGTTATGGCTATCGGCTGATCGTCGATCTCGGTGCGCGCAAGCCGGTGCCGGCACCGGCGCTGGTGACCGCCGCGGCCGAGGCGGCCGATTCTGCCGGCGCTGCCGGACCGCAGGCACGGACCGCTGCGCCGGCCGCGGACGAAACCTCGGTGCCGCTCGCCCCCAAGCCGGTGGTGATCGCGGTCGACGCGGGTCACGGCGGCGACGATCCGGGCGCGATCGGCCGCGCCGGAGTGCAGGAAAAAGACGTGACGCTGGCGATCGCCCAGCGGCTCGCCCGCAGGATCGATGCCCAGCCCGGCATGCGCGCGGTGCTCACCCGCGACGGCGATTACTACGTCGGATTGCGCCAGCGCACGGAGCTGGCGCGTCGCGCCCAGGCGGATCTGTTCGTTTCCATTCACGCCAATTCCTACAAGGATCGCAGCATGCACGGCACGGCGGTTTACGTGCTGTCCGAGCATGGCGCGTCCACCGAGCAGGCACGCTGGCTCGCCAACCGCGAGAACGCCGCCGACCTGGTGGGCGGCATCGATTTGCAGGACCGCAGTGAAAACGTCGCCGCGGTGCTGCTCGATATCTCGCAGTCGGCGACGATGGACGCCAGCTTCGACCTCGCCAGCCGCATCCTCAAGGCGGTGGGCAAGGTCAATCCGCTGCAGAAACCTTTCACCCAGCAGGCCGGCTTCATGGTTTTGAAATCGCCGGACATCCCTTCGGTGCTGGTCGAAACCGACTTCATCACCAATCCGCGCGCGGAGCGCCTGCTCGCGACGCCGGCCTATCAGGACAAGCTTGCCGACGCGGTGTTCGAGGGCATCAAGGGCTATTTCGCGCGTTACCGGCCGCTGCAATCCGCCCCGACCCAGGTTGCCGCCGCGCCGCGCCGCGCCCCTGGGGGCAGAACCCTGCCGGTCAATCTCACGCGGACGGATCCTGGCGATTGAGCCGGCCGTCGGCGTTATGCTGAGCGCGAATCCCCGCTCAGCGCCCATCGTGCCGATTCGGATCCTCCCCGAGCCCCTGGTCAACCAGATCGCCGCCGGCGAGGTCGTGGAACGACCGGCCGCCGTGGTGAAGGAACTGGTCGAGAACAGCCTCGACGCGGGCGCCAAGGCCGTCGAGCTCGAGATCGAGCGGGGCGGGATCGGGCTGATCCGCGTGCGCGACGACGGCTGCGGCATCCCGCGCGCCGAGCTGCCCCTGGCGCTGGCGCGCCACGCCACCAGCAAGATCGCCGCGCTTTCCGACCTGGAGCGCGTGGCCACGCTGGGCTTTCGCGGCGAGGCGCTGCCCAGCATCCTGTCCGTGGCGCGGCTGCGGCTGTCGTCCCGCACCGCCGGCGATCCTCACGGCTGGCAGGTGGGCGGCGAGGGCGCGCCGGACGGGGCGCCGCCGCGGCCGGTCGCGCAGCCGCCGGGCACCGTCGCCGAAGTGCGCGACTTGTTCTTCAACACGCCGGCGCGGCGCAAGTTCCTGCGGGCGGAAGCCACCGAGTTCCGCCACATCGACCAGCTCGTGCGCCGCCTGGCCTTGTCGCGGGACGAACTGGGCTTGTCCTTGCGTCACAACGGCCGTCGCGTGCTGGAACTCGCGCCCGCGCGCGATGCGACCGCGCGCGCCCGGCGTCTGGCGCAGGTCTGCGGCGAGGAGTTTCTCGACCACGCGGTGGCGCTGGACGAGGCGCGCCTGGGTTTGCGCTTGTACGGGCACGTCGCGCTGCCGGCGTTCGCGCGCGCCCAGCCCGATCTGCAATACCTCTACGTGAACGGCCGGCTGGTGCGCGACAAGCTCCTGGCGCACGCCCTGCGTCGCGCCTACGCCGACGTGCTGCATTCGACCCGCCATCCCGCCTTCGTGCTGTACCTGGAACTCGATCCCGCGCTGGTGGACGTCAACGTGCATCCGGCCAAGCACGAGGTGCGCTTCCGCAACGCCGCCCAGGTACACGACTTCCTGTTCGGCTGCGTGCACCAGCGGCTGCGCCGCGTGCAGCCGCAGCCGCAGACGCATCACCGCGTCGAACTGGCCGCGAGCCCCTCCCGCTACGCCGCTGCCGCCCAGCCGCTGGCGCTGCCGCTCGGGGAACGCAGCCCGTCGGGCGGCGGCGCCTGGCCGCTTTACGCGCCAGCCGTCGCGTCCGCGGCGTCGGAAACGGCACCGGATGCGGACGCGGCCGACCCGCGACCCCTGGGCAGCGCGCTGGCGCAGTTGCTGGGCGTGTTCATTCTGGCCGAGAACCGTCATGGCCTGGTCCTGGTGGACATCCACGCCGCGCACGAACGCGTGCTGTACGAAAAGCTCAAGCGCGAACTGGCCGCGGGGAGCATCCCGGCCCAGAACCTGCTGGTGCCCCGCCGCGTGACCGTGGACGAGGCGGTGGCCGACGCCCTGGAACGCGGTCGCGAGGACTGGTCGCGCTTGGGTCTGCTGCTCGACCGCACTGGCCCGCAGAGCATCGCGGTGCGCGCCCTGCCAGCGCTGCTGGCGCACGGCGATCCGGCGGCCCTGATCGCCGCGCTGACCGACGAGGAAGGCGCGGCGCACTTCGAAAATCTGCGCGACGTCGAAAGCCGCGTGCTCGCGGGGCTCGCCTGCCGTGCGGCGATCAAGGCGCACCGGCGCATGACGCTGCCGGAGATGGACGCGCTGCTGCGCGACATCGAGCGCACCGAACTGTCCGGTCAGTGCAATCACGGCCGGCCGACCTGGGTGCAAGTGGACGCCGCGGCGCTGGACCGGCTCTTTCTGCGCGGGCGTTGAAACGCGCCCGGCCATGGATGGCCAGGGGCTGAACGAAGCCACGCAGCCTTTCCAGGGACGGCAACGACCACGCGGTATCCCTCTACAATTCCGGCGTGGATGCCGCTTCCTTGCCGCTCATCGCCATCGCCGGGCCGACCGCCGCGGGCAAGTCGGCGCTCGCCTTGGCATTGTGGGAACGGCTCGCAGGCGCGGCCGAAATCGTCACCGTGGATTCCGCGCAGATCTATCGCGGCATGGACATCGGCACCGCCAAGCCCGACGCGGCTACCCGCGCGCGCGTGCCGCACCATCTGCTGGACCTTCTCGATCCGGCGCAAAGCTATTCCGCGGCGCGTTTCGCCGCCGACGCGCGCCGCGTCATCGCCGACATCCGCGCGCGCGGGCGCGTGCCGCTCTTGGTCGGCGGAACCCTGCTGTATTTCCGTGCGCTGTTCGAGGGCTTGAGCCCGTTGCCGGAAGCGGATCCGGCGCTGCGTGCCGCCCTGGCGCACGAGGCCGCACGGCACGGCTGGCCGGCCTTGCACGCCAGACTGGCCGCGCTCGATCCAGTGACGGCGGCGCGGCTGCATCCCAACGACGCCCAGCGCATCGGACGCGCCTTGGAGATCTGCCTGCTCGCCGGCGCGCCGGCGAGCAGGCTGCAGGCGGCGCGCGGCGAGCGCTATTCCGAACCTGTGCTGCGGATCGCGGTATGCCCGGCGCGACGCGAGGTTCTCGCCGCGCGCATCGAGGCCCGCTTCCGCGCGATGATCGCGGCGGGTTTCGTCGAGGAAGTGGCGCGGCTGCGCGCGCGCGGCGATCTCCATGCCGGATTGCCGTCGATGCGCGCGGTCGGCTACCGCCAGCTCTGGCGCCACCTCGAAGGCGAGTGGCCGCTGGCGGTGGCCATCGAGCGCGCCATCGCCGCCAGCCGCCGCTACGCCAAGCGCCAGCTCACCTGGCTGCGCAGCGAGCCGGTCTGGCGCTGGCTCGACGCCACGGAACCGAACGCCGCGGCGCTGGTCTTGGAGTGGGTGCGCCGCGAATCGCAAGGCGCTAGTGCAGCGGCCTAGGTCTTGAAACGCATGCTACACTTTGCGCGTGTGACGATCGGCGTGGACCGCGTTCCGACGCCTTAAAATTGAAAAAAGGTACAAATTAATGTCAAAAGGACAGACTCTGCAGGAGCCGTTCCTCAACGCCCTGCGCAAAGAGCGTATCCCGGTCTCGATCTACCTGGTCAACGGCATCAAGCTGCAGGGGCAGATCGAGTCCTTCGATCAGTTCGTGGTGTTGCTGAAGAACACCGTCAGCCAGATGGTGTACAAACACGCGATTTCCACCATCGTGCCGGCGCGCGCGGTGCGCATCGCCGAGTCCGAGCCTGACGAAGCGCAGCCGGCCTAGGCGTCGGCGGGGTTTAAGTCGCTGAGTACCAACCCGCCGAACTACACCGCGCCCGCTGCCGCTGGTGCGCAGAAGGCGGTGCTGGTGCACCTGCAATTTCCGGGCGCGGACTTCGAAGCCGACCGTCTCGAATTCCTGGAACTGGCGCGTTCCGCCGGCGCGGCGATCGTGGCCGTGGTCGGAGGACGTCGCGAGCGGCCCGACCCTGGGCTGTACGCCGGCGACGGCAAAGTGGACGAGATCGCCGCGGCGGTGGCCGCCGGCGGTGCCGAACTCGTGATTTTCAACCACGACCTGTCGCCCAGCCAGGAACGCAACCTCGAGAAACGGCTGCAGTGCCGGGTGCTCGACCGGACCGGCCTGATCCTCGACATCTTCGCGCGCCGCGCCCGCAGCCACGAAGGCAAGCTGCAGGTGGAACTGGCTCAGCTCCAGCATCTGGCCACGCGCCTGGTGCGCGGCTGGACCCACCTGGAGCGCCAGCGCGGCGGCGGCATCGGCATGACCGGTCCCGGCGAAACCCAGCTTGAGCTCGACCGCCGTCTGATCGGCGAGCGCATCGCGCTGCTCAAGCGGCGTTTGGAGGACGTTCGCAGCCGCCGCGCCCAAAACCGTCAGGCGCGCGCGCGCCGCGAGATTCCCACCGTGTCGCTGGTCGGTTACACCAACGCCGGCAAGTCCACGCTGTTCAACGCGCTCACCGGTGCCGGAACTTTCGCCTCCGGCCAGCTTTTCGCCACGCTCGACACCACCGTGCGCCGTGTGGCGCTGCCCACCGGCGAAACCGTAGTGCTGGCCGACACCGTAGGATTCATCCGCGAGCTGCCGCACGATCTGATCGCCGCCTTCCGCGCCACCCTGGAAGAAGCGCGCGAAGCCGATCTGCTGTTGCACGTCATCGATGCCGCCGATCCCGAGCGGGCCGTGCGCAGCGAGCAAGTGGAAGCCGTGCTGCGCGAAATCGGCGCCCACGAAGTGCCACGCCTGCAGGTGTACAACAAGATCGACCTGCGCACGGAGGAGACGCCGCGCCTGGAGCGCGATGCAAACGGTCTGCCGCGGCGCGTGTTCATTTCCGCCCGCGACGGCCGCGGGCTGGATCTGCTGCGCGACGCCATCGCCCAGTGTCTGTATCCCGATCTGGTCGAGGACGAGATCCGTCTGCCGCCCAGCGCCGCGCGCTTGCGTGCGCAATTGTTCGCGCTCAAAGCGGTGCGCGCCGAGCGCGTGGAGCAGGACGGCGGTTTGCGGCTGACCGTGCGGTTGCCATACTCGCGGCTCGTGCGCCTGTGCCGAGAAGCAGGGCTGGCGCCGCCGCGGCGAGCGGTGCTCGCTTCGGGCTAGAATTTCCGCGCCGCGAACGCCTTTTCAGCGCTGCGCGTGGCGCTTTTCCCGACTCGGAGTTGATCGATTTTTTATGCCTTGGAACGAGCCCGGCAGCGGCGGCCGCGATCCCTGGAGCCAGGGACCCGGCGGCAAACGTCCGACGACGCCTGACCTCGAGGCGCTGATCGCGCGGTTGCGTGCGCGCCTGGGCGGCGGACGCGGTGCCGCTGGCGCGCCGTTGGCGCTGGTCGTGGCGGTCGCCGTGCTGCTGTGGCTGCTGTCGGGTTTTTACACGGTGGACGAACAGGAGCGCGCGGTCGTCGTCCGCTGCGGCGCTTACGCGCGCACGGTGGGGCCAGGCCTGCACTGGCATCTGCCGCCGCCGTTCGAGCATGTTCGGCGCGTCAATGTGTCGGCGGCGCGCCAGGCTTCGGTGCAAGGCGAGATGATCACCAAAGACCAGAATCTGGTCGACGTGGGGCTCACCGTTCAGTTCCGGGTGTCCTCGATCACCGATTATCTGTTCAAGGTGTATTCGCCCGACGACACGCTGGCCGAGGTGGCCAAGAGCGCTCTGCAGGCGGTGATCGCCGACTACGACGTGGATGCGGTGCTGGGCGATGCGCAGGCGACGATCGCGGCCAAGGTGCGCGATCGATTGCAGCAAAGGCTGGACGATTACGGCAGCGGTCTCGTGGTGACCGACGTGAGCCTGAGCAAGGCCGAGCCGCCCGAGGCGGTCAAGGCCGCTTTCGCCGACGCGATCAAGGCCGGGCAGGACCAGAAGGTGGCGCGCAACGACGCCCAGGCCTACGCCGCCGACCGCCTGCCCAAGGCGCGCGGCGACGCCGCACGCAGCATCGCCGAAGCGCAGGCTTACCGCGATCGAGTGATCGCGCAGGCCCAGGGGGAGGCGGCGCGGTTTACCGCGCTCTTGCAGCAGTACCGCAAGGCGCCGCAGCTCACGCGCAAACGCCTGTATCTGGAAACCATGAGCGAGATCTACGCCGGCATCGGCAAGGTGCTGGTGGATACGGACAAAAGTGGCGTCAACTTCACCGTGCCCCTGGAACCTCTGCTCGGTGCCGCACCGACGACGGGAACTTCTGCGACTCCAGAGAGCACGCCGCCGCCGCTGGACACGCCACCGCCGCATCGCGCCGAGGACAGCGGTCGTTCGCGCGACCGCGGGAAGCAATGAGATGAGCGCGCCGACACGGTGTTTGCGCGAAGCGCAATGGGTGCGGGAGGCGTGCGTGCGCTCACGGCAAAGCTGGCACTGCCCTCTGACTGATGAGGTACACCCGTGAGCCTGCGCCAGAGTCTGGTGATCGCCGCCGCCGCGGCGGTGCTGTTGCTGCTCAACAGCGTTTACGTCATCGACGAGCGCGCGCTGGGCATCCTGTTCCGGTTCGGCGAGGTCCAGCGCGCGCCGCTGGCGCCGGGCTTGCACTTCAAATGGCCTTTCGCCGAAAGCGTGGTCAAGCTCGATCGTCGGCTGCGCGACGATGGACACAGCGTGCGCGTGCCCACCTCGGACCAGAACACGCTCGAGGTCGATTTTTACGTGCGCTGGCGCATCGCAGATCCGGTGGCCTACTATCGCGCGACCGGCGGCCAGGAGCTGGTGGCCGGCGACCGCTTGCTGACCCTGGTCGATCGCAGCCTGCGCGATGCGCTGGCCACGCGCAGCGTGGCGCAGGTCGTGGCCGACAGCGGCGCCGCGCTGCCGGCGCAACTGCGCGGCGCTACCCAAGCCAAAGCCACGGAGCTGGGCATCGAGGTCGCCGACGTGCGCATCGAGCACCTCGCGCTCGGCAAGGAAATCGCGGAGTCCTACTACGAACGCATGCGCGCGGAACGCCGGCGCATCGCCGAGCAGTTGCGCGCGCAAGGGGCCGAGGAGGCCGAAACGCTGCGCGCCGAGGCCGATCGCCAGGCGCAAGCCACGCTCGACGAGGCCTACCGCAAGGCCGAAGCCCTGCGCGGCGAGGGCGACGCCAAGGCCGCCGAAATCTATGCGGCGGCCTACGGACAAGATCCCGCTTTCTTCGCCTTTTACCGTTCGCTGCAAGCCTACCGCGACGCTTTCAAGGGCAAGCGCGACGTGCTGGTGATCGAGCCCAAAGGCGAGTTCTTCAAATACTTCCGCGACAGCGGAGGCGGGCCGTGAACGTCGCCTGGCACGATTTCCTGCGCGCCGTTTCGCTGGTGATGGTGATCGAAGGCGTCCTGCCGTTCCTGTCGCCGACGCGGGCGCGGGCGGTGTTCGCGCACCTGTCCACGCGCGACGACCGCGTGTTGCGCACCATCGGCTTTCTTTCCATGCTCGGCGGCTTGCTCGCGCTACAGCTGATCCGCTGGTTCCTATGAGCCGCATCTGGATGTTGCCGCCCGGTGTGGAGGAGGCGCTGCCGCCGACGGCCTGGCAGCTCGAAACGCTGCGCCGGCGTCTGCTCGACCATTACCGGGCACAGGGCTACGAACTGGTGCTGCCGCCGCTCATCGAGCATCTCGACACCTTGCTGACCGGCGCCGGCGCCGACCTCGATGCGCAAACGTTCAAGCTCACCGATCCGGCCAGCGGCCGGCTGCTCGGCCTGCGCGCGGACATGACGCCGCAAGCGGCGCGCATCGCCGCGCGTCACTACCGCGACCGGCCGGTGGTCCGCCTGTGCTACCTCGGCACCGTGCTGCGCACGCAACCGGACAGCCTGGGCGGCTCGCGCGCGCCGCGCCAGGCGGGTTGCGAGATCTTCGGCGAACCCGGTTTCGCCGCCGAGCTGGAAGTCTTGCGGCTGATGCTCGATACCCTGCGTCTGGCCGGCTTGCAGGAGGTGCACGTCGATCTCGGCCATGTCGGCATCTACCGCGCGCTCGCCGCGCGATTGAATCTGGACGCGGACGACGAGGCGGCGGTGTTCGACATCCTGCAGCGCAAGTCGCAGCCCGATCTGCGCGATTTCGCCGCGGCGCGGCGGCTGGCGCCGGAGGCCGCGGCCGAGCTCGGCGCGTTGATGGAGCTCAACGGCGAGGTCTCCGTGCTGGAGCGCGCCAAGGACATGCTGGACGTCCGCGATCCCGCCATCGCTGCGGCGCTCGCGGCGCTGGCCCGCGCCGCCGCCGAACTGGCGCGCATCGCGCCGGATCTGCCGCTGCACGTCGATCTGGCCGAGCTGCGCGGTTACCGCTACCACACCGGGCTGGTGTTCGCCGCTTTCGCGCCGGGTCATGGCCGCGAGCTGGCGCGTGGCGGGCGCTACGACGGCGCTGGCCGTGAATTCGGCTGTCCGCGGCCGGCGATCGGCTTTTCGGCCGATCTGAACGAGTTGTTGAGATTGGGGGCTTGAGGCGCTCGGCGACAGCGCGTCGGCGCTCGATATCGGAACGAGAGATCGCATGGGCAAATCGGTCGTCGTCATCGGCGCCCAATGGGGTGACGAGGGCAAAGGCAAGGTGGTCGATCTCCTGACCGACCGCTGCCAGGCAGTGGCGCGTTTCCAAGGGGGGCACAACGCCGGCCACACGCTGGTGATCGGCGGCGTCAAGACGGCGCTCAATCTCATTCCCAGCGGCATCATGCGTCCTGGCGTGGAATGCCTGATCGGCAACGGCGTGGTGCTTTACGTGCCGCGTTTGCTCGAAGAAATCGCGGCCCTGGAGAGCCGCGGCGTCGAGGTGCGCGGCCGGCTGCGCATCTCCGAGGCCGCGCCGCTGATCCTCGAACACCACATCAAGCTCGATCAGGCGCGCGAGCGCGCGCGCGGCGAAAACAAGATCGGCACCACCGGCCGCGGCATCGGGCCGGCCTACGAGGACAAGGTCGCGCGTCGCGCGATCCGCGTCGGCGACCTGTTCCACCGCGAGCTGCTCGCGGCCAAGCTCGGCGAAGTGCTCGACTTCCAGAATTTCGTGCTGCGGCGCTATTTCAAGGAAGCGCCGGTGGATTTCCAGCAGCAGCTCGACGCCTGCCTCGCCTACGCCGAGAGCATCCGGCCGCTGGTGGCCGACGTCACCGAGTTGCTGCGTCGCCACATCCTCGCCGACCACAATGTGCTGTTCGAAGGCGCCCAGGGGGCGATGCTCGACATCGATCACGGCACTTATCCGTACGTGACTTCGAGCAACACCACCGCCGGCGGCGCGGCCACCGGCACCGGCGTCGGCCCGCGCGAGTTCGACTACGTGCTGGGGATCGTCAAGGCTTACGCCACGCGGGTAGGCGGCGGGCCGTTCCCCACCGAACTGGAGAACGACGTCGGCCAGGCGATCCGCGACAAGGGCGACGAGTACGGCACGGTGACGCGCCGGCCGCGCCGCTGCGGCTGGTTCGACGCCGTGGCGGTGCGTCGCTCGATTTTCAACAACAGCGTCACCGGCTTGTGCATCACCAAGCTCGACGTGCTCGACGGCTTGCCGACCGTGCGCATCTGTACCGGCTATCGCGTGGACGGTCGGGCCGTGGAAACGCCGCCGATCGGCGCGGAAGGGTTCGCGGCGGTGGAACCGGTCTACGAGGATCTGCCGGGCTGGAAGGAATCGACCTACGGCCTGACGCGTTACGAGGAGCTGCCCGGCAACGCGCGGCGCTACCTCAGGCGCATGGAGGAAACCGTCGGCGCGCAAGTGGCCATCGTCTCCACCGGTCCGGATCGCGCGCACACCATCGTGCTGCGCCACCCCTACGACTAACAGTTTGTTGAAAAAGGCCATCCATGGCCTTTTTCAACGTCGCTACGGAAAGGCGTGGCTTTCCTCCGCTCCCAACAATCAAGCCGTTGCACGGCTTGATTGTCGTTGGCGCATCCATGCGCCAAGCGCAGTTCGTCGAAAAACTGCGTTTTTCAACGAACTGCTAAGGCGCTTCACAGCGCGGCGAGCACTTCCTGGGCCGCGCGCTCGCCGGAGCGGACCGCGCCGTCCATGTAACCGGTCCAGATCTCCGCGGTCTCGGTGCCGGCCCAGTGCAGCCGACCGATGGGCGCGCGCAAGGCCGTGGTGTAGGCCGTGAGCGCACCGGGCGGCAGCGTGCCGGTCGGCCCGCCGCCACTGTAGTCCTCGGCCTGCCAGTTCATTTCCAGATAGCCCACCGGGTTCGCCGCCTGATCGCCGAAGTAGGTGACGAAGGCCTCGATCACCGCCTGTTTGCGCGCCTCCGGCGTCATGGCGAGCGCGTCGCGCGCGTCCTGGCCGTCGATGAAGCCCATCATCACGCCGGGGGCACCCGGTTCCGGCGGCGTGTTGTCGAACGTGACTTTGGTCAGGAAGCGGTCGCTCGTCGCCTGACCGTTGAGGCCGGCCTCGCGCCAGAACGGCGTGGGATACACGCAATGCACTTTCCAGATCGAGCCCATCGGCATGCGCTGCATCAGTTGCAACCGCGCCTGGGTCGGGCCGTCGAGCGGCGCATAGTGCAGGCGGCCGGCCATCCACGGCGACATCGCCACCACCACGCGCTGAGCGCGCACCGAGAAGCCGGCGCCGTCGAGGGTCACGCCGCCGGCGTCCTGCACGATGGAAGACACCGGCGCGTTGCAGCGGATGCGCTCGCCGAGCGCTTGCGCCAGACCCAGTGCGACGGCTTGCGAGCCGCCGACGATGCGGTCCTGCTGCGCGCCGCCCTGGGTATCGAGCAGCAGATTCAGATTGCCGGCGGAGCGAATGTAGAACAGCACGTACAGCAGCGACAGCTCGCGCGGCTCGGCCGAGAACAGCGCGATGATGGCCAGGCGCAGGAGGTTTTTCGCGCCGGCGCCCACGAGGTTGTCGTCCATCCAGGTCTGGAAAGTCTGAGCGTCCCACTCCGCGGCCTTGGGCGCGTTCCACGGGGCATCGAGCGGGATCTGCTGGGCCATGCTGTCGAGGCGCAGGATGGCCAGCGCGCCCTCGGCGGCAGCCAGCGGGTCGCCCGGCGGGATGCGGCCGCTGTAGGTCGTACGACGGCCGTTGGCGTAGTTTACCGTCTTGCCGGTGTTGTAGGCGCCGAACGTGGCGATGCCCAGTTCCTGCGCCAGCGCATACATGCGGTCCTGCGTCGGGCCGATGAACTCGGCGCCGCCCTCGACCACATATTGATCGTAGGGCGCGGGCAGGGTTTGATTGAAACAACGGCCGCCGACGCGGTCGCGCGCTTCCAGAACCATCACGTCGCGACCGGCTTGCACCAAAGCCCGTGCGCAGGCCAGCCCCGCGTAGCCGGCACCGATTACCGCGACCTCGGTCGTCGCCTTGCCGCTCAGTCCCGCCGCCGTTTGCGCCGCCTCGCTGCCCATGCAGGCGGACAACAGCGGCAGGCTGCCACCCGCAGCGATTCCCGCCAGCACCTGCCGGCGCGTCAGAAGTTCGCTCATCTTGCGTCCCTGGGCCAGATTTTGCGCAAGCCTAACAGTTTCTTCTTGCGCGTCGGAGCTGCGAAAACCCCGCCTGGCCGCCGGCAAGATGTCCGAACCTTAAAATATGTTATAAGCTTATATCTCTATCGAATAAATGGTGTCGGCCGTGTTGTTTCGTCAATTCTTCGACTCCGAAAGCAGCACCTATACCTACTTGCTGGCCAGCGGCTCGGGACGCGAGGCGCTGATCCTCGACCCGGTCAAAGAGCGCGTGCCGCATTACCTCCAGGCGATCGAGCAGCTCCATCTCAAGCTGGTGCTGGCGGTTGACACCCATACCCACGCCGATCACATCACCGGTCTGGGCGATCTGCGCGCCGCGACCGCATGCGTGACGATGATGGGCCAGTTCACCAAGGTCGAGTGCGTTTCCGCCCAGGTGCGCGATGGCGAGGTGCTCAACGTGGACGGAATCCGTCTGCAGGCCATGCATACGCCTGGGCACACCGACGAATCCTTCAGTTTCGTCCTCGATCCAGCGCAGCCGCGTGCGGTGTTCACCGGCGACGTGCTGTTGATCCGCGGCACCGGACGCACCGATTTCCAGAACGGCGATCCGGAGCAGAGCTGGGACTCGATCGTCGGAAAACTGTTCAAGCTGCCGGACGAGACCCTGGTCTATCCGGCGCACGACTACAAGGGCTGGACGGTCTCCACCATCGGCGAGGAGAAGCGCTACAACCCGCGGCTG
>Ga0209581_1001241_pt1 | contig 31911 bp, 38 predicted proteins | sample Coa_R2_FD_187160 | JGI IMG/M metagenome (GOLD analysis project Ga0209581, IMG submission 187160) | Surface soil microbial communities from Centralia Pennsylvania, which are recovering from an underground coalmine fire - Coalmine... | ecosystem: Environmental > Terrestrial > Soil > Unclassified ...
CAGCGGAAAAGTACCGTTTGTAACTACACAGACGCGCCTTGGCATTTCGTCACAGAATGTCTGTATAATGTCTGGCCGGAGAGTTGGCTCGCCGCCAACTAGCGTCACTACAAATATGTGCTGTTTTTTGAATTTGCTTTTTATTATGCGCCTCCAGTCTTCCGCCGACAGGTCCTCGTCGTTTTTTCTATTCAGCCACCAATAGCAGTGGTTGCAGTGAAGGTTGCAGACATTGTTGACATCTACGGAACCGTACATTGCAGGCTTGGCATGAAACAGTTTGATGCTGGCATATTTTTTGAAGATGCTGATATAGAACGGCATCTCCCTCATCAGGTCTGTGATGCCTCTGCCATAAATCAGGTCTACCATCTGCTTTTCAATAAGGGTCGTGTTAAATAAACATAGGCATTTTTCCGCATTTGATATGAAGATGATACAAGTTTAGGATGGCTGGCAGCTAGTCGAGAAAACAAGGTAAAAGAAGGGAAAAGAAAAAGACGCATGCATTAAATTATGCTAGCCTAGCGTATCTGGTATCTACTGGGCCCGTAGCTCAGCCAGGTAGAGTACCGGACTTTTATCTTGTGTACAGGAAAGAAATCCGGCTGTCTCGGGTTCGAATCCCGACGGGCCCGCTACGATATTAGTCCTTTAAAATAGGTTCTATAGTGATATTGGGAGTTGTAAAATATTACCTTTTTAATCATCAGTAAGCTATACAGAACACCATAAGATTCCGACGCGCTAAAGAAAAAATGTGGTTTTAGTGACGTCCGGCGAAACTCGAAAAATCTTTGGCATCATCGAAAAATAAATCCGGCTCTTCAGCCTCCATTTCGTATACTGTAATTCTTTTGGGTCGTATACCAGATTTAATTTGCCATAGGGACATGATTGACCTTCCTTTTCCATCCAGCATTAATCGCATCCCATTGCCCGGTAGCACTATGCTCAAAAAACTTAAGGACCGTTCAAAGGCTGAAGAGTCATAATATTTAGGGTCATTTCTGGCTTCATCAGACCAAGAATATTCTCGCAATGTGAAAAAACCACCGTTTTCTTTTTTTGGATGTGCTATGTGGCAAGAAGCAAATGCGTTCCAGTCATAAGATGTCTTGAGTTCAAAAATTTTGGTTGGCCATTCATTGCGCTTAATGTAGTCACTAATTTCAACAATGTCTTTACTTTTTCCGTACCAGCAAAACCCTTCAACTGCGACCCGCACAACATAACATTCTGGTAAAATTGGTATCGATCTATCAATGAAATAATCCATTTAGGTGAATATCGGTACCCTTACAATAAAAGTTATGTTCTTGGCCTAACCGTCTTCGCTTCATTCCCATAGGCCGTATGTACAAAAAGACAAGAATTGAATCTTGACCCATGCAGAAAAAAGGCTGGGTGTTTCCGATGCAGATGCCGGGGCTGCTGTAAAAAGCGACTACCTGCAACGGAACTTAGGAAATATGGATTTGAGGTAATTGTTCGGTTTATTTTTCTGCTATATCCCTAGCTCAACACTCCTCAATATCGTCAATGTGAGTTTGTGAGTACCGACTATTTTTCAGACTTGTTGACTAGAATAGAGCTTAACCTTACCTTATGATTGCCTCTTAAGGTCTAGCGGAGGTGCTTGATTAGTTGACAGCTGTTGTTGTACTTCTTTTCCTGCTTCGACCATTGAGCCAAACATTGACTTCCACATCTCCTTTGCCTGTTCAGAGTCAAAATCATTTTCTGATGTATAGTCGTAGATGAAATCCCTGATTGCTTGTTTAACAGCTTCTGGTCTTGTAAAACCCTCTCTTTCACATACCCTGTCAAACCTTTGAATCAAAGGCGTTGGAATATTGACAATGAGTTTGGTGTATGTCATCTTAGCTTTTCTACCTGCTTTGCTAGCAGACATTATTCTGGTATCCAGATGAACTTGGTATGGATATAAACGTGCTGTAATTGGTAAAGAATTGGTAAACAAATACCGTGATTAAAGGCTTTTGAGCAGGCATTATCATCCTATATTGAAAATGGCGACAAAGTCGTTTACTGAAACTGCGCTGAACAGCAAAGAAGCGAAGGAAGCAATAGGCGAAGGCATTGTTGTGCTTCTGCAAACAGGTGATTTCAATAAGGGTTGGGATGCCATGATGGCAGCTGGCCAAAGAAATGGGTCACTTGCAGCAGTTCAACTTGCTATCTCCATTGACCTTCTAAAGGCAATTGCAGAAATCATTAATGGCAAATGAGCTGCAACCAAGCATTTTTTTATTACATCACTAGAGACCTGCCCCTAGATGAGGGGGTCATTAGGTTGCCGACACTGTTCATTCTTAGGCTCATTTTGCCCGCCTATTCGAGTCGGTTGGTCAGGTGTTCTATTAGGTTGATGACAAAATGTTAATTTCTAGCCTCGCAGCAAAAATAGCTTCCTCGTGCCATCACTACTAGAAAGGATAGGCAATAGAACAGTACTGATAGACGCAAATCTACCTATTCAGCTAGCAGATTCATTAAGGCAGAAGGGCTTGTCAGTCAGACACGTTAGTGAAATAAACCCCAAAATGTCTGATACTAATATTCAAAATATTATGTATCCAACCGACGTACTGCTCACACGTGACGGCAATCTGTACTGGCAATTAGGAAGAGGCAGAGCCATTTTCTTAGGCCTAGGAACAAAGACAAGACGACGTGTCGCAGAAATAAGTAGGTTCCGAAAAACTATGGAACATGAGCAAGCCACAGGTGCTATTGATTTGAAGATACAGAGAGGAATGAGGATATTATTTTATCGCAAGGGCAAGTATCCTGAACCAAGTTACGTACCAATATGAGGTACTTGTCGCCCTTTATCCTCGTAGACCTTGAAATCTTGAACAAATCTTCCAGTAAATTGATAAGCTGTGGCGTATTCCATACACCACCTATAGACTCTACTTTCAGAAATTCTATAGTTTCTTTTAATCGTCTTACAATTTCTTTGTCAGATACGACCATATCACAGACCATCAAGATTTGATTTTGTTGAATCTTCCCGTGTTTAAAACCCGTGTCGAATTTTCCGTGGTAGCCTTAGTTCATAGAAGATAAGGCAAATAGGATAAAGGCATAGCCTTCTAGATCCACTAGGCTGATGAGTGTAAGCCAAGCTATCGACCAGTTATTCTTTTAGAGTACCTCATCGTGTCAGTGATGAAGCTAAATGACAAACGCCAATGAAATCAACGATTACCATAATGGAAAGGATAGAGACATGGTTGCTGAAGCTCGCGGCACAATACATTCTATACAGCATAGTTTCGAAACAACTGGAGCACCCTCTGGCTACAAAGTATACAAGATTCAGCTGCAGCATGTCAAAAGCATGGAATAGGATCCGATTGGAAAATGGGAAGTATTGTCAAACATGGTTCTCAGGTTGACCAAGTCCCCCTGCAGACTGCTAGTAAGTTTTGCTGATGGATCTCAGCAGAGTTTTTCATTCCAAGAAGACGACTATCGCTATATTGTAGATGGCTGGCTGGTGGCCTATACAAAGACTAAAGCTCAAAGTATGAGAGAATAGCAACAGAAGATAGCAATTCATTTTCTAATGGCGGTATTCACGCACTTTATACAAACAATGTCTTATCTTGGTAAACATGGCTACCATAAGGACAAACAACAATCAACCAGTGACCATTTGTTAATAAAATAACCTGGCAAAGCTGTGAAAAGACAGCCAAGCGTTCGCTTTTTGATCTATTGTTTCGCACCGGAGCCTCCAAGATGACATAACAGCAGAATAAGCAAAGTAATTAAAGAAAGAGAAGGCTCTTTCTATTATTGAAAGTTTACTGTGATTGTAGCCCTGTCAGTGAGCAAGTTATTATCTACTTCACAGACCCACCTTTTGCCATTAAATTCCGCCAATTTGGGTGATGGACTATAGATTTCTCCCTCTCCCCTCATTTTCGCTATCCCTCTAGCATTTGGAGCATCACCAGTTCCATTGCCTGAACCAAAGAGCATGCCATTGTTTGTCATTTGTATGAACTTGACTGACCATGCGGATGTGCCATCTTTGTTTGTGTGCACTTCAACTGTATCCCAGTGAATTCCCCTGTATTTGCCCGTGATTGTTCCTCTGGATGTTAGTTCGCTTCTGACACCAGTTTCCTGGCTGACGTCTACAAGTCTTGTAGAAGTAACGTTTACTTTTATCATCAGATCTGATTTTTTCGCTTTTATTTTTGCCATCTAGCTACCAACCTGTATAGAGTAAAGCTGGGCAGGAACTAGATATGCTTTGCTGGAAAATTGGAGCGGCCAAGACTAATGAGCACCCGGATTTCAATTTATATCCCGTATGCATCGTTAATCCTTGTCAACGACTGAGCTAGTGCAAGCCTTGCTCTGCTGCAGTGAGAATCGATTCTGCCTTTTTCCTGTATGATTCAACAACCTCCAAGCCCAACGTATCATTCTCAAGGCTTTCAATCAGGTGGCCAACCGCTCCTTCCTTGCCCCTCAGCTGCATCTCTGCAATCACAAAGAGCCGCGTGTCTTCTTTGAGCAGGTGCATGGTCATCAGTTCGATATACTCTTCGCAATGCCGGATTAACGAAGCTTTGGCTTCAGTTTTGGCTCTGCCACCATCACCATCATCATTTTGGTTATCGATAAAGCGTTGTGCAGATTCCTTTATTCTGTCTGCTATGATGCGTGCCTGCTCATGCTCCCTTGTCATAACAGCTACAGGGCCGCTATCACTTGGCAATCCTGCCTCGATCAGCGAAGCAAAAAGCCCCTTTTCCTCTTTTGTATGGTGGCACCTGTCTATGAAATTGGTAATAAAGTCGACTGTGTCTACCAGAATCGCCGGCGGCAGCTCTTTTCCTTGCTTGAGCATCAAAGTAAAGGTCTCTGTTGCCTTCAGAACCTTCTTTATTGTGTCATGGTCTTTTCTCAGGCTGGCAGTGACTTGTGTACATGGAGCAGGAGTGGAAGAAGGAGGAGAAGAAGGTTCTACTGGAAATGCTATCTTCATGGAGAATTGATTGTCAGGTTCAGGGTGAAATAATTGTAATGGTGGTTGTTATCATTCTGAGCTGCAAGCATTCTGGATTTTCGCAGGAACGTGACTATTGCAAGCCCATTCGCTTATCTCCATAATTCAGTACTCACCCACACTTTATATTCATTTTAGAACAACGATCTGCGCACACATGCAGATTATGATGCAACCGGTACTTCAGACTGTTTAATTCGTAGTGCCTTGAGAGCGCTTCCCCAAGCAATCACTTCATCTAACATGCTGGTAACTTCTCTTTCATGAAATGAAGCTGGCTTGAAATTTGTAAAGTTCTCAAAGTCTGTGAAGAGTGAAAGCATCACCTGAGCCCTTACAGTTGCAACCTTTACCTCTGCCATAACCAGCCGCAGCTGCTCTACCGCACGCGCACCACCAGCGCTACCATAGCTGACAAAGCCAGCAGCTTTGTTGTTCCACTCTCTGAAGAGAAAATCTATTGCATTCTTTAATGCACCAGGAATGCCGTGGTTATACTCAGCCGTGACAAAGACAAAGGCATCAAACGAATTTATTTTGGCTGCCCATGTTTTGGTATGCTCTTTGGTATATTGCCCCATGGAGGGTGGTATAGGCTCATCCAGAAGTGGCAGGTTGTAGTCTTTAATATCAACCAGTTCAAATTCAGCATCAGTACGCTTTCTTGCAATATTGTACACCCATTCTGCTACTGCTTTGCCATTACGTCCTGGGCGTGTGCTTCCGAGTATGATTGCTATTCTCAATGGCAGTTGGTCAGTACTACTCATGCAATACTCAACTTCGGCTGCATAGTAATTAAGTATAGCAGTAATTTCCAACTAACATAGTTATTGCTAGCTAACCCATCCTGCACTGCAGGCGCATGAGCACACATATTCTAAACGATCCGTGTTAGCGGCAGTCCCTGTTTGATTGCTAACCATAAAATGAGTTGGATAAACCATCCAATCTCTTAAATACCAGTACATCAGCATTTGACCAAACAAGCCTTGCTAGAGATATTGGATGTGATTGCAGTATCGGCGCCGACAATGCTTATCCTTGGCCTCCGCCATGGGCTGGATGTTGACCATGTTTCAGCAATAGACAGCCTGGTACGGCTTCATAATGCGTCAAAAAAAGCAAGATGGGTTGGCACAGGATTTAGCTGCGGCCACATGATCTCAGTTTTGGCTGAAATGGTCTTTGTAATCTATGCTGTTGGCGGCTTTCTAAAATCAGATAGTTTTGGAATCTTTAGCGGGCTTCTCGGAGCAGGTGCCTTGGGCGCAATAGGGATAGTAAATATCTACTCAATGAGAAAATGGGGCAAGACAGGAAGTGCAATTCTTGCCGGCAGGATGGTGAAAAGAACAGGAAGACTCGGAGCCTATGGCTCAGCCTTTGTCACGGGTTTGGTGTTTGGTCTTGGATTTGACACTGCCACGCAAATTTCTGCCATTTCTCTTTCTGCAGTAGCGTCTGCAACTGAAGGTGTTCAAATTGCACTTACCCTAGTGGGCTTTTTCGGTGCAGGAATGGTTGCAATGGATACGATAAACAGCATTCTGCTCAGGTCAGCTTTGTGGAGAATTTTTCAGACCAAGGCGTTTCGTTACATGGCATATGGGTTGAGCGGCGTTGCAATCAGTCTGGCAGTTGCAGACAGCGTCGGCACTCTGACAAACGGAATTATCGAGATACCTTCATGGTCTGGGCCAACGCTGGCAGTTGCTGTAGTCTCTTGTTCGTTTTCCTATGCATACCTGACGAAAAGAAGGTTGTTGCAAAGCAGGTAGCTAGGCTGCCAACAACTGCTTTGCCTTACCATGATAACCAATCGGTGTCAGGCGATGGAACCTTTGGCTGAAACGGAGATATTGTATCCCGAATAAAACTGTGGGGCCTATTCAAAGCAGCCCTGCCTATTATCCTGGTTTTAAGTTCCAGTGATTGCGTTGCCAATCCCAATCTAACCGGTTTTAAAACACTTGATATGTGCTAACAGAGCTACCTCGCAACCTGCCATACACTATCAAAATACTGCTTGAAATGGTCAACAATTTCGCTTGATGATACGAGAATTCCTGTTGTGTTTTCCCAGGATATCATTAGCATCTTATCGCCAAATATGTCCATCGTGCCGGGCAGGGGAAATGCCACAAATCGCATTTTGACATCTTTGAGCTTTCTGTAGTGCTTGGACTTGCTAAAGTTGACCGTGCCTATTCCGCGCTCGTCCAGTTCTTTTTGCTTCTGGAACTGGTGCAACCGCTCATAGAAGGGAGTTGCAATCTCGTGATAGTCGTCGAATGGATAAAAATAGCGCAAGATATCGCGCTTTGCTGCATCCTGCAAAAGTATTTCGTAGGCAGTGCGGAGCCCTTTGAGGCCGACAAAGATTTCTGCGCTATTTCTCTTGCCAGCTCCGGCAAATTTCAACAGATCAGGAATTATTCTGTGAGCTGCCGCCTTCTCAACCTCCAGCTGCTCCTCTTTCTTTCTCAAGTATTCCACGAGTCTGTAAGGCTCGGCTGCACTATAGCGTCTGATCTTGCCAATTATGACATGGCTTGCCAAGCCCTTGGAGCTTAACCTGTCCAGTACGTCATATACTTTGGAATATGACACCCGGGATTCCCTGACTATTGCGCCTACCTTGGACGGACCAAGCCTCAGAAGCGTCAGATAGACTTTGGCTTCACCACGAGTCAGACCAAGGGTGACCAGATCTTCATGGATCATTATTCAATACACCCCTGCAGGGGGAACATAAATTTAAGTAAATTTTTCTTGGATATTTTTATCAGTTGGATAACCGCAACAACAATACCCGGAAAGCCATAGTCAAGATAATGACTGTAAACAGAACGGCAGAACAAGTATTCGATTTTTTTAAAGACGTAAAGAAGAGCATGGAAGCAGGAGGAGCCGCCCGGTCTGTAACAATGGGCAGTGATGGCTGGTGGTCATTTGACCACATTGCTGGAGGAAGGGCAAAGATAAAGCACACTTACCTTGATCGCAAAGCAGGAGTGATGGATCATGTCTTTGTTGGTGCAGGGATTGAATGGCATGCATACGTAAGAATAGTTCCAAACCAAGATGGTGCTACCATGACATGGCTGTTTATGAGACCAGATGGTCTGAGTGACGAGGAGTTTGAGAAGCAGCTCCTCGGCTTTGACAAGGAAATATTGCTCTGGCAAGATGCTCTTGAAAACCATCAGACAAGTTAACCAAAAGGTGGCTACAGTGGAATCCCTTGTTGCAGGTTAGCTAAATCTATCTTTCCTTACGACTGATTTCTGTTGTTGTATCTACACCCTGTCAGATTTTCTACGGTCTTGCCTCAAACACCAGGTTAAATGGCGTCTCGGTGGCACGACGAAACCTTGTAAAGCCAGCGCCCTTCACAATCTCCCTTATCTTCTCTTCGCCTGCCTGAGCTCCCAGCGCCGGACCATTTTCGTTTAAAGATGCAGGGACGCATATCATGGCAGACGCACCGTAAAATACTCTGCCCACCGGGTTCAGGTTGTCCTCTACCTTATCATTTGCAAATGGTTCAACCAGCATCCAGGTGCCATCTTTTTTCTTCAGTGCTTCAAGTACATGCCTGGCTGCTCCAGCCGGATTGCCCATGTCGTGGAAGCAGTCAAAAAATGCAACAAAGTCATAGTCGTCACCGGCAAAGTCTGTCGACCCGGCCACTTCAAATGTGACATTCTTCAGGCCCTCCTTCTCCGCCTGCTTTCTTGCCCATTCAATTGATGGCTTGTGGTAGTCAAAGCCTACAATTCTTGAATCCGGATATGCTCTTGCCATCAGGATTGTGGACGCGCCGTGTCCGCAACCTACATCTGCCGCCTTTGCACCTCCGGTCCTGAGTTTTGCTTCTACTCCATCAAGGGCAGGGATCCAGCCTGAGATCAGGTTTGCCACATAGTTTGGCTTGAAAAATCTCTCTGTACCCTCAAACAGATAGTGGTGGTGGTCGCCCCACCCAAGACCTTTTCCCGTCCTGTAGGCATTAATTATTTTCTCTTCATCTTTGAATAGGCTTACGATCGACTGGTAAAAGCCAGCAATGTAAGCAGGGCTATTTTCATCTGTCAGGGCCAGAGCATGTTCTTCTGGTATTGTATAAGTGCCGCTTGCAGGATTGTATGTCACAACACCGCCAGCAGCCTGAGCTGCCAGCCATTCTTTTATTATTCTTGGGTGTGTCCCAGTCTTGCCGGCCAGCTCTTCAGGTGTCAGAGGGCCTGCTCCGGCCATTGCCCTGAAAAGTCCAAGTCTGTCTCCTACAAAGTTTAGCAGCGCGCCTTCTGCCGCACCCCATTCATTGATGGCCTTTCCTATAAATTGATGAAGTTTTGCCTGATCAATTGTCATATTTTTTATTCGAGCCCCGACGAGAATTCATGAAAACTAGAACAAGCAATGACTATTTAAGGAATTTCTTTGTCATCTATCGGATAATGAACTTGAGCAGGCACAAGTTAATCTGGCAAACTACTTGAAGAGCCTTTTCCTGACAGGTATGTCGAGGCGACATTACCAGCAAGCCGGCGTCAGATGATAAAGTAATTGTACCGGTGAGCCCAAGGTCATGTATTGATATGGCGAAATTAGCGTCCCTTAACCTTGTTAGATTCAGGGGAGAAATCTGATGCCGTATGTTAATGTAGGCCAAGAAAACTCTGGGAGTATTGACCTCTATTACGAAGACCATGGCAATGGTAAGCCTGTAGTGTTGATTCACGGCTGGCCGCTGAGCGGCCGCTCATGGGAAAAGCAGATTCCAGCATTGCTGGATGCCGGACACAGAGTCATAACCTATGATCGCAGAGGGTTTGGAGATTCTAGCAAGCCGACATTTGGCTACGACTACGATACATTTGTGGAAGACCTGCGCCACCTTTTGATCAAGCTCAATCTCAACGAAGTGACCTTGGTGGGCTTTTCAATGGGCGGAGGAGAGGTAGCGCGCTACCTTGGGAAATATGGTTCCAACCTCGTGAAAAAAGCCGTCTTTGTTGCTGCAATCCCGCCGTTTCTGCTCAATACACCGGACAACCCATCCGGCGTAGATGGCAGTGTCTTTGATGGTATCAAGGCAGGCATTGCTGCCGACCGCCTTGCCTTTTTGACCGGTTTTTTCAGCAATTTTTACAACACCGACGTTCTTGGAGGCACGCGCATAAGCGAAGAGGCAGTCAGGCTCAGCTGGAACATTGCAGCCGGCGCCTCGCCAAAGGGAACCATTGATTGCGTCTCGGCTTGGCTGACTGATTTTCGCAAAGACCTTGCAGGGATCGACATTCCTGTGCTGGTTATCCACGGCGATTCTGACAGGATACTTCCAGTCGGTGCAACGGGAAAGCGCATCCACGAGCTTGTCAGCGGCAGCCGGCTAGCCATAATCGAAGGGGGACCGCATGGTCTGAACTGGACCCATGCCGAGAAGGTAAATCAAGAGCTGCTAGGCTTTCTTGAGCAGAAATAGCCGATATGCAGTAGAAGGAGAAGTAAAAGTAGGAGTAAAAGTAGAACAAGTTGTGGATCTCACTGCAGATTGATTTCATCTACAAATCTCATCAAATGCCCATTGAATGCATCGGGGTCTTCCAGGCTGCTCATATGGCCAGTATTTTCTATAATACGCAGCCTGCAATCAGGTATCCTGTCATGCATGTCCCTTGCTGCGCCAGGAGGTGTGACCGTGTCATGCTCACCCACCAAGATAAGTGTCGGAACTCTTATCTTTGAAAGAGCTTCGGTCGTATCGGTCCTTGCCGCCATTGCAAGCAACGCCCCGCAGATGCCAATCTTTGGATTTGCCAATATTATGCCTCTTGTTTTTTCTATCATGTCAGTTCGGGTGGCAAAACTTGTGGGAGCAAACACTGCTTTCAAGAATATATCTGCATATTTCTCGACGCCTTCATTTTTTACTATTTTTATCGAATTGGCGCGCTTTATCTTGGCTTCATTAGGGTCGGCACGGGATGTCGTGTCGCAGAGAACCAGCGAACTAAAGCGCTCCGGGCTTCTTTCAATTGCCCTCAAAGCAATGTAGCCACCCATAGAAAAGCCGCAGAGCATGGTTTTTGTTACTTTCAGATGGTCAAGCAACGCCATCAGGTCGTCAACAAACAGTTCAATTGTATATTGCCCATCGCCAACATCGCTCCGCCCATGGCCCCTGATATCATAAGTGATAATGCGCAGGTGTCTTTTTTGCAGTGCTTCCACCTGAGCCTGCCACATTTCTGAACTGAATGGAAACCCATGAATCAGTACGATAGGCGGCAGGTCTGCTCTGCCAAGGTCATTGTAGTACAGGTTTATTCCGTTGATCTGAGCCAGCATTTTATTTTTCCACCATCTGCATTGGTTCTACCAGAAATACTGCCTTAATCAATTTATCCTACAGCGAGCTGGAAAACCTAGGTGCTTCAGCTCCAGCATGAAAGGGCTCTGTAAAGTTGACGGCGGATAATGCACTATGAGATTTCTGCCATCTCTCACCAAGTTCACGGCGGCTAATCGCAGGACCGGTCACCATAGACCATGTGCGAAAAATAATAGGCGAAACCGCTCTGTTGAGGTATGTTAGAGAACCGCCAATAAGGTATGTACTTTGCAAGGGAAATTCTTTAGCCAGTCTAATTACAAAACCTGTGCGCACTGGAGAAAATTGAAAGAGTCAAGTCTGTCAACATATCTCTAAATCATGGAGTGCTAATCTCCAAGGGCCTCCTGTACTTCCTCATCAGAGAAGAAATTAGGAAGCTAGAAAAGGGACGGCTGAACCGTCAATCCGATACCTAGGCCACAAACCATCACTTGTTCAACTGCCGTAATTTCACCAACTCTTGATGGGATTCATTCAAAGTCTTGGTCAGGATATCCAGTAGAAAAGTCAGCTCGGCATCAGAACAGGAAGAAAGTAGTTTATTCATTCTTTCGCCGAGAGAAGCAAAGATTTCTTCAAGTTTTCTTTCCAGTTTTTTGTTTCTAGTGGGTTCGATAATTATCCGCCGCCTATCATTTGGATCATTTACCCTTTTCACGTATCCTGCTTCCTCCAATCTATCGATAACTCCCGTAACTGCACCGGTTGTCAGGCCACTTAGCTCGGCAATTTTGCCGGCTGGCATTGGTCCAAAACGATAGAGAAAATCCAAGCACTTGTGGTCAGTTATGTACAATCCGAGTATGTCTGCTACAGCCTGATGAAACATTATTGTCTCTGTAGAGATCTCTCGGAGTTTGTCATTGATAGCTTGGATTGTTTCTTGTCGTTTCATAGCTAATTGAGATAGGGAGCAAACCTAAATATATTAGTATATCATTATCTTAGTGCCTAAGAAATTAGGAAAATAAGTGAAAATGATATGATGAAATTTCAAAGGCGATTCAAGGACCTTGGTATTGGAGGAAGGAGTGCACGTTGGTATGACGACAATACTAAACGATACAGATTGGAGGAGATGAAACAATATGCGAAAGAGACTGCCAGTCAACTCCAAGATGGCAACTCCGTTCTCGAGGTGGCTCCTGGCCCAGGTTACCTGTCAATCGAGCTTGCAAAACTAGGCAATTACAAAGTGGTTGGCATGGATATCAGCCAGGATTTAATTACAATTGCCAAAAGAAACGCAAAAGATGCAGGTGTTGAAGGAAGGGTAGAATTTCGACAGGGCAATGTTGCGGATATTCCATTTCCAGACGATAACTTTGACTTCATTATTTGCACCGCTGCTTTCAAGAATTTCAAAGAACCTGTTAGGGCTTTGAACGAAATGTACAGAGTGTTAAAGGCAAATGGTACCGCCTTAATTATTGATATGAACGGCAACGCTCCACACGAAGAGATAGACTCGTACGTTTCAAAGATGTCCAAGACAGGATTAAACAAGTTGTTCATGAAGATTACTTTTGAGTATCTTCGAGATGGTGCATATACAAAAGATGAGTTTATCAATTTGATTTCAAATAGTGCGTTCAAAGAAAAACGGTACGATATCAAAGAGGAAGGTATAGGCCTTAAAGTTTATTTATCAAAATAAAGGCCTAGCAGCAGAGAAACAAAGCTAAATATATTGAAAGAGCGGAGTGATTGGGCTATTGAACTCGACGCCTTTAAGAGAATCAGAGAACCGCCTGAATAACAGGATATCATAGGAAGTAATCAAGTACCAATGGACACTTCTAATACACAGCAAGGAATGAGTGGAGCAGGCTGGCGGACGCTTGTTATTCTGAGCTGCCTCGGCCTGATTGTCATGTTTGACGAAACAATGATACTGCCTGCAATACCTGATTTTATCCGCAACTTCCATATTTCGTATAGCATATCGTCATGGCTGCTGTCCGCCTACATAATCGCGGCAGCCGTAATGACGCCCATCGGCGGCAAGCTCTCTGATATCTATGGCAAGAAAAAGATACTGCTCATAATAATGGCAATCTATGCAGTAGGCATTTTGGCTGGAAGATTTGCGACCAGTATCGAATTCATGATTGCTGCAAGGGCGGCGCAGGGTGTGGGTATGGCCATGTTTCCTATCGCCTTTGGCATCATTAGAGAAGTTGTTCCGCAGAAAAAATTTGCATTGGCACAGACAATATTTGGATCGACATTTCCCGGAGGCGCAATCGTTGGCCTCGTAGGAGGTGCAGCGATAATCCAAAACTTTGGCTGGAAGGCCACATTTCTGGCAATACTTCCTGTCGCAATTGCACTCTGGTTGATAATCATGAGATTTGTGCGAATTCCACCACAGAGACAAACTGCACCAGAGTTTGAAGCCAAGCGAGGCGAAGGCGGAGGCGGCATGCCAAATGACCATACAATCGATGTGAAAGGTACGTTGATACTCGCAGCTACTATTATCTTATTTCTAGCAGGTGTGACCTTCATCGAGAGTAATAGCATGGGCTCAGGATACCTTGTTGCATCATTGTTTATTGGCTCGGCAATTTTGCTTGCGGCATTTATCTTTGTAGAAAAGAAAGTCAAATCTCCGCTGCTTGACTTCAAATTAATGAAAAGCAAATCATTCATTGCTCCAACAATGATCCTTCTGCTGACTTTTCTGTCGATATTTACAGTGTACCTGACGATCCCGGTGATGGTGAGAAGCCCTGTTCCACTTGGATTTGGAGGTGATGCCCTGTCAGTCGCAAGTGTCCAGCTGCCGTTTATGGTCGTATTTCTAGTCGGGACTGTCACATCGGGCTTTATGCTGAACAAAATCAAAAACGCCAAGCTCACGCTGATTGGAACGCTGATAAGTGCCATCGGTTTTATCGTCTTGCTTGCATTTCATTCGACGGAAAATATGGTTTCGTTTGGCCTGACGATACTTGCAGCCGGCCTTTCGCTATCAATTACCGGAGGATTTAACCTGATAATCATTTCTGTCCCCGTGCAGATGACGGGAGTTGCACTGGGGATGACTTTGCTTCTCAATTTGGTTGGAATGTCAGTAGGACCGGCTTTATCTGGAGTCCTGCAAGAGACGTATAAGGGCCAAGTGCCAGGAATTCCAGGATTTTTCCCCACAGACAGTGCCTATGACCTGATATTTATCATGGCTGCGCTGGTGTCACTAGCATCTGTCGCCATGGCACTTTTGGTCGCAAGGTCAAGTACAGGAAAGGAAGCGGTAGCAGTGGAGCAGCGAAAACGATAGAGCGCAAGCATCTGGCATTGAAATCAAGTTAATGTACAAGGGGTACCTGGTTCTTTTCCAACTGAAAGTGCGTACAGCCTGATATTCATAACAGCTGCCATGGTGTCTCTGGCATCTGTTGTGCTGGCTATGCCGATAGTGATAAAACGGACAAAGAGAAGCCGCATCGTCTGCACAGAAGAGGTAGCAAGCATGCAACTGATTAGTGGCCGGCGAATTGTGAGTGCTTGCTTCAGCGAATTGCCAGTTCTGTCGACTCCCTGACTGTCAAAGTCAGCTATGGCTTGCCAGATGTGGTAAACTTGGCACCTACAGCATTACTGGCATGTTTATTAGCCATCCAAGCGATACAAATCTGAATGAATTCAGAAATTGACGCCAGATTGACTTGGCACGGAAGGATCTGGTAATTGGTGGCAGGGGCAGGGGCAAAAGAGAAAGAAGAAGGAAAAGAAAAAGCGAAGATAATAAAAGGAAAAGAAAAACGAAAAAGAAATTCTGACAACAGGCTTGGGCCCAAAATTATAGTTAGCAAGAATGGCCCCTACATGGTCACTGGAAAGATACCTCTCTCCATCCAGATAATCAAGCCAAACAGACATGGTCTGTCATGGGATTGGGTAGAAGGAAAAAAGTTCCACACAGGTTCTCAATACGCCCTGTGCAGGTGTGGACACTCGAAGAATATGCCTTTCTGCGACGGCACACACCAAAAGATCGGATTCGACTGTCAAGAGGCTGCAACCAGAATGCCATACGCCAGACAGGCCAAGAAATACGATGGACCTACGATGGTTTTAATGGATGCCGAGAATCTCCGCATTTGCGCGATTTTGCGATCCGGCCGGCCAGATATGGAACCTGATAGAGCAGACTGACACCCCCAAGGCTCGTGAACTGGTTATCCGCGAAGCAAATCACTGCCCTGCAGGAAGGCTGGTTGCGCATGACAAAAAGACCGGGAATGAAATTGAACACAAGCTTGCTCCATCGATAGGACTGGTTGAAGACCCTGCTCTTGGCTGCAGCGGGCCACTCTGGGTTCGTGGCGGCATCAGGATAGAGTCGCATGACTGCAAACCCTACGAGGTGCGCAATAGAGTGACACTTTGCCGCTGCGGAGCTTCGTCCAACATGCCATTTTGCAACGGAAGCCATGCAAGCATCAAGTTAAGACGGTCTGCCTGTGCAATGAAAATTATTGACCCAATAGAGAACATCCGGCAGAGGTCAAATTTTCTTTGGTCAGATAATCAAGAAAAAATCCATTCATCTGTCTGTCTATTTATCGCTGACAATTGGCTTCCTTGACCCAATATTTCAGACCTATACTATACTTTGTGAATGCAACTATGATGATAAATAGAGATGCCCCTATTGAAACCACAGATGGCACAACTACTTGCTGGCAGAGTTGCAATAGTTACAGGCTCTACGCGTGGGAATGGAAAGGCAATGGCAGACCTTTTCTCCGAACAAGGCGCAGACGTAATTGTCACAGGAAGGGATGAGAATGAAGCCAGGACGGTTGCTTCTGAGCTTGAACAAGAATACGGAACAAAAGCCCTCGGCCTGAAACTTGATGTATCTTCATTGTCCGAAGTCAACAGGATGGCAGACAAGGTCGTTCAGCAGTATGGCCGTATTGACATTTTAGTCAATAATGCAGGCTATCCGATCAAAGACGAATTGTGGGATACAAGTTTTGAAAATATAAGTGACGAATCACTGAGCAAAGTATTTGACGTCGATACTGCAGGAACATACCGATGCTGCCGTGCGGTTCTGCCAAAGATGGTAGAACAGAGGCGCGGAGTGATAATCAACATCTCGTCAACTCCTGCAATTTCAGGGTACGCAAAAGGCGCCCCCTATACTGTAGCCAAGGCAGCCAATCTTGGCATTACAAAGCACATAGCTGCTGAATTTGGAAAATATGGCATCAGGTGCAACGCCATTGCTCCCGGGACTATAGCGACTCAAAGAAACTGGGAAAGGCTGACTATTGAACAGAGGGTTGAGATTGTGGCCTCTATTCCACTCGGGAGGGCGGGCAGGCCTGAAGAGATTGCCGGCGTAGCCCTTATGCTCGCATGTGATTATTCGTCCTTTGTTAGCGGACAGACAATAGTTGTTGATGGAGGAGAGACTATACGATAGCCAAGGCAGGCAAGCTGAAATACGATGCCTGAATGATTTCAAAGGGAGGGTCCGGCAGACTTCTTTAATATTCGGCAAGCGTCTAAACCAGCGAGAATTGTTTGGCCAAGAAAAGCATCAAAATAACGATCGTATTTTACAGCCGTTACGGTAACACCGCTCAGGTCGCCGAAGAGATAGCGTATGGTGCAAAAGCACATCCCGGAGTAAGTGTGGCAATGAGAAGAATTCCGGACATTGGCGAGCCACAAGACGTCGTTGCAAGAAAAGACTGGACAAAGTTAGCCGAGGACCTTGCCAACAAGTATCCAACTGTGCCGGTGGACGACATTATAGCCGAGCTTCCTTCGTCAGACGCAGTGATTTTTGGCTCACCTACCCGGTTTGGAAATATGGCAGCCCCTCTCAAAGTATTCTGGGACAGAACTGCGAAGCTGTGGCTTGAAGGCTCGCTGGTAGGCAAGGTTGGAGCTGTTTTCACAAGCGCAGCGTCAGTGCATGGAGGACAGGAAACTACAGCGATTTCCATGATGTTTCCAATGCTTCATCACGGGATGATTATAGTGGGCGTTCCCTATTCTGTGCCAGAACTTTCAGAAAGTGGCAGTCCATATGGACCGAGCAGAATAGTAGGCAGGCTGGCAAATAGACCTATTGACGAGGCTGACACTAAAGTTGCAAGAGCATTAGGAAGCAGAGTTGCTGAAATAACATTCAAGGTTGCCTGAATTCTAAGTTAGCACCACATTAGACTTTAGCCTTTCTTTATGGATCAAATTCTACGCCTTTTGCTTCTATATGCAGGCTTTATTTCAAGCAAAAGTAGAGGAAAATAAGTAGCCAGTGGAGCTATGTGTGTTGACATTGAACACATGTAGGAGCATAACCATTTAACTCTACATTTCAAAGCAAGACCTATGGAGAATAGACAGACATTCTATTCTGTAATGAGGTAGCCTGAGCGGCTTTTTTCAGTCGAAGGCAATCGATGTATTTCAGTTTGAACCCGAAAGTTCAACCAGCACTATTTTACCTGATAGGGCAGAAGCAGTTTAACCCCGAGGACATTATATTAAAAGTTCACTTAAATAGTACGTTGGAACATCAATACATGTGGAAAAGAGTGCTATTCTGCCTGCTCACCTCGGGTTAGTCGAGAAAATCATCTATGACGAAGCTGGAACCTACTCCAACGTCGAGGTATTTGGCAGACGCATGCTCAAGGAGCACCAAATTCCCATTTCAGAGTACAGAGCAATAATTAATCAGCTTGTGCATGACCACAAGATAATACTAGATCCCAAAGACAATGCCATACTCTGGACAGCACCAAGCGAAAAGATGAAAAAACTCGGTGCAGAGTTTACAAGATTGGCATGACCTTGGTTGATTGACTAACTAACTAGATTGACCGCATCTGAACCTCTTTTCATATTCTTTGTGCTCAAGGAGTTCCAAAATTCTGACTTCTATCGAATCTCCTATAGTCAACAGAGTGTACGTTATCCGAAATGCCCTATTGACCTCTTCTGTGAAGGGATTTGATATCGTATTTCTCGATATATCGTCTAGGTCACAGATGTGATGGTATCCTGTTGCCCGCCCAAGGATTTTGCCTGAGTGTTTCTATTACTGTATCAGTCTGCTGACGCAATGGGCTTTGCGCTAACGTATTGTATACTTGCATGAACTCGCGGCTACCAGAAACAATTATTCTGGGCGGCATAACTGTTAAATCAACTGACCAATATCAAGGTAATATTAATAGCTCACATGACTTGCAAGAGAATTAACTGAAAAGGAGAATTACACAATGGAAATCGCAAAACTTTAGGGGCACAATATCACTTTCAGATCATAGTTCGATTCAAACCTCTGGCAGTGGCCATCCGTTCTTTCTACAGACTTCTCTTTCAATCCTATCATAGTTCGATTCAAACTTTGCGCTTTGCAGGTTTGCACTGTACAGATATGCCATCTTTCAATCCTATCATAGTTCGATTCAAACTATGTTCCAAATGTCCCCGATTCTGCCGTAAAGTCTGCTTTCAATCCTATCATAGTTCGATTCAAACGGTCAACGCAGCAAGAGATTACTTTGGGTTAGCATTCTTTCAATCCTATCATAGTTCGATTCAAACAGCAATATTGGAAATCGAAAGGCCGATGATGGTGGGCTTTCAATCCTATCATAGTTCGATTCAAACCAATCATGTGGGATATGCATACTGGATCGATACTGCCTTTCAATCCTATCATAGTTCGATTCAAACTCCAAATGCATACAATAACAATAGCCGACAAACATCTTTCAATCCTATCATAGTTCGATTCAAACCTTGTCACAGGGATAGAAGTTACAGGCGTCAGTACCGGCTTTCAATCCTATCATAGTTCGATTCAAACATGGAACACCGCTTTCAAGCGGTGTCGCTAATTGAGCTTTCAATCCTATCATAGTTCGATTCAAACATGTGATACTGAATGTTGCCCAGCAGCTCGAATCAACTTTCAATCCTATCATAGTTCGATTCAAACACAATTATGGATTTTAACTGGAAATCCTTCTGTAAACTTTCAATCCTATCATAGTTCGATTCAAACTTTCAACGCTGGAGCGGCCCAGGTAGTGTACATCTCCTTTCAATCCTATCATAGTTCGATTCAAACCGTGCGAGGGTGGACCCTATATTGATAGAGTATCTCACTTTCAATCCTATCATAGTTCGATTCAAACTACCTGTTGCTGTTTGCGCTACATCTGGCGTGAAGCCCTTTCAATCCTATCATAGTTCGATTCAAACAAGAAGAAAGAATGAATAGAGCTGAAAGAAGAAAAACTTTCAATCCTATCATAGTTCGATTCAAACGGTGTCGGACTTGGGATACTTGTTATGGGCGAAGGACTTTCAATCCTATCATAGTTCGATTCAAACCCAATCCAATTGCAATAATTAACCTGATTGACAGAACTTTCAATCCTATCATAGTTCGATTCAAACTACGTTGACAAAGACGACCTGATAGTCGCGTACGTCCTTTCAATCCTATCATAGTTCGATTCAAACCCTACGGGGGAGTTCTCCGCTTGCATGCGCCGGCTTCCTTTCAATCCTATCATAGTTCGATTCAAACTTTGCTCACTGACAGCAGGAACGGAAATGCTCACGTCTTTCAATCCTATCATAGTTCGATTCAAACAGGGTACGTCCTATGCCTCCAATGCCGCCAAGGCCCCTTTCAATCCTATCATAGTTCGATTCAAACATTATCCAGGGAAGTGAGTATACACAAAGAGAACATGCTTTCAATCCTATCATAGTTCGATTCAAACTGGAATCAAGGAAGTCTACAAGATCCTTATAGATAACTTTCAATCCTATCATAGTTCGATTCAAACTCTGAAAGGTTCTCTTTTGTGCGCTGTAGGTCCGCTTTCAATCCTATCATAGTTCGATTCAAACTCGACGGCACAATTGCCGTTTGACTCAAATAAGTCAACTTTCAATCCTATCATAGTTCGATTCAAACAAGTCTTTTTCGTTGTTTGACAGAGATTGATAGATAACTTTCAATCCTATCATAGTTCGATTCAAACCCCCTACCTTTTCCATTCTCTCTCATATACAGTTAGTATATCAATATTTTGGGGTCAACCTGCGATGCTGCTATTTATTTATAAAGGCTGACCCCTTTTTTGGGTCTATCGTGCTGTGTGTTCTCTATTGCCTGGGCCTAAAGCACATTGTCTGTTGTCCCTTTTTCTCTTCCCCATACGGCCTTTTCAAGCCAAGTGGGGTTGTTTACAGTATAGACGATTATAGAGTCCTGCTCTTTCTCTATCACATGCGATACCAGAATCCGCAGCTCTTCAAGCTTGCCGACCGTCAGCTCGCCTTCAAATGCCGAGTTCTGAACCCATGTCAGATATTTTTTCAGGATGTGTCTGACTGCATCGATGCGATCTATCTTTACATCATAAATTATAACTACGTACATTCTGGCACCCTTGCTCCGGTTTTCACTTGAGCCTCAGACCGCGGTATCCTTTTTCACCCAGAATATGCTTTATCAGCTTGAAACACTCTATCCTTATCAGCCGCTGGTAGCTTATGTTTCGCTTTAGCCGGGCGTTATTTATTGTCGTTTCAAGCTTTTTCTGGTATTCTGCCAAAAAGATCTTTTTGCCCTGTTCATTGAGGTAGCAGAAGTTGAGCTCTTCTGCAAAGTGCTCCTGTTTTATCACCCTGTTGTTTATCAGGCTGAATATCACCCTGTCTACGATGATAGGCTTGAATACTTCGCTTATGTCAAGGGCAAGCGAGTACCTCCGCTCGCCGGGCTGGTGAAGGTAGCTCACAGTAGGCGTCAGCTGTGTATGGTAAATCTCGGTCAGCACTGTAGCATACATCATCGAGTTTCCGTACGAGATCATGCTGTTAAGCATATTCTCCGGAGGCATTTTGGTCCTGCTCTCAAACTCAAATCCCTCCCTCAGAAAAGAGTCAAATGAAGAATAGTATGCGTCTCTGGCCCTTCCTTCGACGCCCATCAGCTCTGCTATGGTACTGGCATTCTGGATGGCGGGTTGCTCGTCTTTTATCTTGTCAATGAAGCCACCGACGTCCTTGCCGTTCTTTCTGTAGTGTTCCAGATTTGCTATTATGTTGTGTACCGCAGTGTCCACAAACTCTTTTGCTATTGCCAATCGCCTTTGCGGATCGATATAGTGCTCTACCTGCTTGACTATCAGAAATCCAGAAAGGAGCTTTTCCCTCGGGTAAAAACTGCCCGAGTAGTAGCCATAATAGTTGTAAAAGTGAACCGGAATTCCCTGCTGGTTGAGAAAGACCATGAGCTTGGTGTTGAGGTCAATTTCTCCAAAAAGATGGATAGAGTAAATGTCGTTTATCGGCAGTGACTTTTTCTCGCCCTGTGAGTTTTCAAACTCGACGGTGTTTTCGTTCCTGCGCAGCCTGCCACTTTTGAATATGTAATAGTCGCGCAATTGACATAGTTGAGCTGGTTACCCGATAAATATAAAGTTGAAAAGTACTTGAAGAATTCAAACCTTCCTTAATTTCAACATCATGACTATATCCGATAAGAGAAGGCAAATGGTGAATCAAGTATACTGCTGAAGAGTGCAAATCCGTTGTTCATACGACTTTTAGCAGGTTGCTGCCAAGAGAAAGGAAATTCTTGTTCTTTAGAGAGGCCAAGAGTGTTCCTCATGCAGTAAAGATGTACCGAAAACTCTGGCAATCAGAACGCACTGCTGTCCATGTTGTGGCTTGCAGGTAAACAGAGACTACAATGCATCTCTGAATATCAAACAACGTGGCATGGATAGCCTACCTCTGGAACTGAGGGAAGTTACGCCTGTAGAGATTGGGCCTGTACTTGCTGCCAACAAAAGCAGTGAGCAAGCACGGTCTGTGAAGCAGGAAGCCACTGAACAAGTTCAGTGGTAGTTCACAGCCTGTCTGGAGATATTATCGCAAGCTTCCTGTCACCGTAGCTTATTTTGAGATTCAGCAATTGAGAGTCAAATGTTATGAACTTGGTAACCTGAGGAGACATGACAAATGGAGCCAGAATAAGCGAATCGCGTCCACCAAGTCCATATTCACTTGCTATTTTCAGGCCAATCTCTGTGTCGCTATACTTTATGTCAAGAAATAATGTACCTTTGATATACTCCAGTAGTAACCTTGCTGCGACCTTGGGCTCGACCTTTAACTTGAAGACAAAGGTATGGTAAGTTTCGTGGATTACGGTTGGATTGACTGCGTGGTGCTTCGTTTGAAGTGCTATAACTCTCTGATGATCAGGGTGGGTCTGGACAAGGTATGCAATGAGAACATTGGAATCTATTCCCAGATGTTCTTTATCTCTTGAGCTGTGGGCCAATTCTTTACATCCTTTACCTTTAAGGCTCCATAGAATTTTGCCGTGCCGGAATTATTCTTTGCCTTCTCTATCTCTATTAATCCATCATGAGATCTAACATTCACTATATCGCCGTGCTTCAATGACAGCTTGTCTGCTATCTCTTTGGGGATAGTAGCACGTAGGCTGTTTCCTACCCTTTGGAGCTTGACTTTTGTTGCTTGCACCAATTGTCTGTATATACTGACGCGTATATACTTATAAATATGTTATACAACAAATCGTTCTTCAGTTGGATACAACAAGTCAGGCTAAATCGAACATAAATAAAGATGAGTTGACCTTTTAGTACGTAACTGACCAGATCCTATTAATATCATGAATTTATGTGCATGAAATCAAATCAAATTGTTATTCCTTGAAATTACTAGGAAAACTGCCGCAGTCACAAAGAAAGGCTAGCTACCATACCTAGGAAGCTAAGAATGGAGTGCAAGGCAGAAAGAAAAACCCTGCAACTGATATAGGCGACCAAGCACTCAGGCCAATTCCTGACCTCATGATGGAAAAGTGCTCTTAGAGAGCCCTTCATGGGTGAAATTCATAGACTTGTAAATGAGGCAGGGTTGAAAGAATTTCAAAAGTCTCTCAAATGAATTGTGTTTGCTGCTTTTTTGGCCTTTGTTACAAGTTTCTCATCAACAGACAGCAGAGGTATGCCATAGTCTATAGATAATTGAACATAAAGCGCGTCGTAGTAGGAAATGGCAAGCTGTCTGGCCAACTTCATCGTTCTAGAGACAAAATTCGTATCAGGCTGGACAAGTTCTATTCCACTATTCATAAGCGAGTGCATTGCGGAAATGCAATCATTTGTATCCAGAATCTTGTTTTTCCAGATAGCGTTGCCCACTTCGTACAGTATGTGATTCGGAGCTACTAGCGAGATGATTCCGTCGTCAAAGTTATCTCTGATCTTTAGTGCCTTATCTGTGAGGGCTTCGTTGCTGAACCATTTTGCCACAACGCTTGCATCTATTACTATTTTATCTGGCATCGCGGTCTTCTCTTATCGATTCTGTGGAATCGAACGTACCATACTTTGTCTTGCTTCTGATTACATCCATAGTTCTGAACGCCTTTTTCCTTTCAATTTCTTTTATCTTGTTCTCAATTGCCTCTCTCAGAAAACCCGGCCAGTCTAAATCAATTTCCTTCATTCTCTTTTTTACTTTCTCGGGTATTCTGATGCTCAAGGTGTCCGTACCGCTCATGCATGTGTATTACAATATTGTATACATAAACGTATTGCAAAACTGTCAGCTGTTAACCCCAGCAAAGCTCCCTGTATGCGCAACTCTTGCAGTATGATTTCCATTCTGCTTCAGGTGGCCTTTCCTGGCTGATTATGCCTCTGATCTGTACTAGGATATTTTCCAGCTCGGCTTCCCTGTCTGGAGTCAGTTCTACCTCAACTTTCTTCTTTATTAGCGGGTAATCAAGAACTCCTTTTCCAACCCAGTTTGCAGTCTTTTTCAGAGAATAGAGGTAGTATAGAAGCTGGTATACATGGGCATTTTCTATCTTTCTTGAACGCTTGACTTCATGGATTTCTTTTGATTTTTCAATAAAGTCGATCTTGATTCTGTCAATTTCTACTTCTTTCAAGGATTTGCGCTTGTAGCTGTGCTCGTGCAAAAGCTTGCCCATCAACACTAGATCGGAGTCTGACTCAAGCTCCATATTGTGCGAGAAGAACCAGAGTTTGCGCTTGCAGACAAAGTAGTAGTTGATCTGGGTACCGGTAAAATGTAAATTGTTATCTGATGGCTCGAAATTATATAGCACGCTATTTCTTTATGCATCCAGACTGTTATCCTTTTCCACATGAATTATTTCTGTCAGGATTAATATTCCTCCTATTGAGTTAAGACAGCTACATGTTTTGGTCAGAAGCAAAGAATTATAGTACTTGTAGTAAGTTTATCTGTAACATAATATACTTAATTCAACAATAAGTCTATTCTACAATTACATACGACGGCAATCGCTCATCTGGATTTAGGCTAATTCCTGTTGTTGAGGAATATGGTAATTTCAGAATCATTGGATCATGCGACCTATCAACAAGGTCTTTCAAATAGTACATCTTTTTTACTCTAATCGGTACGAGAAGATCATTTGCTTCTATAATTAGTCCGCTATTATATAGTTGGTCGTATCTTGCAACCAGTTCTTGTGGAAGAACATCTATTGTGCTATCTGTGTTGTCTATGATCTTATCCACCCAATCTTCATGTATGCCCATGACAAGATCTTCAAAATGTGATATCATCTGATGATTTAGGGCCTCTTCAAAGACATGATTATCGTCGCTATTATATCCTCCAGCATAAACTCGATCAGCTATATCAACTAGATCTTTTTCTCCAAGTACAACAGGATATGTAGGCAGCTCTTTTATTGAGCTGTTCACTATTTGTTCATCATAAATACTGTAGGAGTCAATCTGTTCTCTAAATACCATGACATGAGCAGGCACACGCTTGGCATATCTATTCACTCTTCCTAGTCTTTGGACAAGTGCATCAATTGGAGCAGCTTCAAAGAACCCTTGCTCAAAATCAATGTCCAAGCTAACCTCCACTACCTGAGTTGCTACTAGAACTTTTGGAAGTGAGTCGCGTAATTCTTTTTCAATTCTATTTCTGTCTTCTCTAGAGAATCTGCTATGTAATAGCATAACCTTGTCTTTGATTTTTTTTGCAATTTCACCGTAGACTATTTGTGCTGATTGAACATGATTACACACTACAAGACTTGAATTTGCCCTTTGTATTTTATCAATTATCTTGTCAATGTTAGAAATCATATTTCCATCTACTATCTCAACTGTATGACGCTTCTGCTCTAGAATCTGCTTATCTTTATCATCCTTTTCTGAGGGTTCAAGGACTGAGATATTTAGTATATGTTTTTTAAGAATTTGTTTCAAAAAGGAGGGAAGGGTCGCAGATAAGAACATGCACGTCGCATTCTGTTGTGTAATCAAATGCTTTGCAGTTGCAATGGTCAATCCTGTAACAACAGGATCATAAGCATGTATTTCATCGAATATGAAACACGAATTAGGAAATTCTGACAACATCGTTTCCCACCCTTTGCCACGCAGAGAATACCTCAACAACTGATGTGGAGTACAAACTCTTATTGGATACCACATTTCCCTTGCCAGTGAATTGGAAGTCCATGCGATACGTTGGTCCCTCAATCTTGATGTTTCATCGTTGTCGCCTTCCCTGATGGAATACATAAATGAAGAAATTCTGGAATGCAATACTCCGACATTTTCTTTACCAAAATAATCCCTCATGCGTAGAAACATTGAATTAATGCTTGCCATATTTGGAAGAGCATAAAATAACCTTCCATTCTTCTTCTGATTTGCTTGCGCCCAGAGAAGAGCTGCAAGAGTCTTTCCTGAACCCGTGGGAGCCCTCAAAATCAAATTTCCAAGTTTTTTCCCTGCCTGTTTCTGAAATCCCATCAAGTCAAATGAAACGATCTGATAATTTCTCAATACAGGGATTTTAGGCAGAAGACTTGGATTCACGCGATTATTGCTTGCAATATGGTCACTTGAAATCAGCAACCCCCGAAGAAGAGATGCATAATATCTCTTGGCAAATTCAATATTGTCAGCCTGTTTGTGTCTTTTGAACCATTTTTTATCTACTGAAAGCGGAGCTAGCCTTGCAAAATCTTTCAGATCTTCTCTTCCTATCGCAGAGCAAATCTTGTTCCATTCTCCTCTAAATGCAGGCATATTTGAATTCCATTCTTCTGCCATCTTTTCCCATACCGGTGTCAGGTCATCCGGCCATGGAATTTCTTGATATGGAAGAGACCCTCTTGTGTTTGTAATCCCATCTGATGGAATTGTCTTGTGATGAGTAATTATAGCAAGCAATACTTCTTCCTTTATTCCTAAAGCAGATGCAAAAGATGCTGATACTATTTCATGTCTGTGACCCCACGGTTGCGAATCCTTCTGTAATGACTTCTGGAAGCCAATGGCGGCCTTGCCTACATCATGTATTGCCAAGCCCAGAAGCAAATCATCCCTTATTTTCTTAACCAATTCCGTACCAAATGGAAGGTTACCAATTAACACATTTGCGACCTGTAAACAATTTAGAGTATGCTGTACAAGTGTTTCCCCTGTGTCTTTTGCTAAAATATCAACGGTCATGCTTCAAGCCATTTGTGAAGGTAAATAACATCATCCTGCCCTTTAGCATCAGATGGATGATAAAGATCCTCCATGCTTACTCTGAACCGCGATTGGCTGGTTGGAAGGAGTGCTTGGTAGTATCCAAACGGGCCAGCAATTCGAGTTCTTCCAGAAGTACCATTATCGAACCATTCCGGGCAACGGACTATTAGCGAAGGAACATTTCCTTTAATTGCCGGTATCAATGTCGGGCCGAGGTCTCCCTCCTTTACAGATTTTAATTCTATTTTCCTAACTGAGGTAACCCACATAATATCTTGTGACCTTCCTAGCGAAGGTGTAGCAGCTGGATTATCAAATGCACATACCATATCCAAGTTTGTAAGGTATAAATCGAGTTGTGGCTTGAAGTGAACATATCGTTTCAAGATACCCTGACCATCAGCATGAGTCTTGAGTCTTCCCTTATTATCAACTACCAAGCGGTCTGTTCGTTCAAGCTCAATCCCGGTAGATTGACAACGGAATTCAAATCCTATTCTTGTCTCTTGATAAGATACAACTCTACCACAACATGCACTGATAAGTCCAAGGATAGTGCTATAGGGTGGCTCAGGTAGAGAGATTTGAGTCCCTGTAATGGTAAGTGGGTGCTTGAAAAAAGCAGTAAACCCTTCTAGGTGAATGTGGGTTGCAGGAATAGTTTGCATTTCCATCAGAGCAATTTAGATATCTCATTTGCAGCCTCAATTGGTGTGCAGATGTGGAAGGATATTCCATTTTCCCTAATCCCGGATAACGATGAGACTGCATTTTCATTCTTCAGATATCCCTTGCGAATACCGACAAAGACAGGTGTACAGATTCTGTCTGCATAATCTCTGACCACTTCCTTCAATGTGTCTACTTTGAGTTGGGGCCCATTACCATCGTCTATGAATAGATTATTGAATATCGGATTGCCACATGTTGAGCCGGCAACAATTAGCACCTTTGGTGAAACATCGGTTCCAAATGCGGCCTGTTTTGCTCCTCCACGCAATTTTGATAGTGATTTTAGCAATTCAGCCGCTCTAGTTTTCCTTACGTCATTTGCATTCTCGATTTCATACACTTTGCCTGATTCTTTGGAATCTATAACCTTGACCTTCTTCTTTGCCATAAATTCTTCCGCTTTGTCCTCATCGAGCTCTATCCTATCACCAATATTTGAAAACACGCCTAGTCTTCTGTAATTAAGACAAAAGATCCCTTGCAAATTGGTGTTATAGAATTCAGTAGTATATGGCTGCGGAGTTCCTTCCTTCAGGTGCACAAAGGCCTCATCTTTTCCCTGCCAGCCTGTCTTCCTTAATGATACCAAGATTGAAGCTGAAAATGGTGAGGAACGAGTTAGTGCTTTGACTTTTTTGCCTTTTGGTGATTTCTTGCTATCTTTTGCATCGGCAGAATCATCATCTTCATCATCGGATTTCTTTTCAGCTCGCATGTATCCAAAAATATCATCTTCTGGAAAATCAACAGGGTTGAATTCTCCTCCGATCTTGTCAGTATTTCCCTTTGCATTGACATGCAACGCCCTTAGTTCACTTGCAGGCCATCCTGTCTCTTCAATTAAGGTATTGCGCAGCCATCTTTTCCACGATTGTGATGAGACATATGGAACACGATTTGAACCATCCCTGAATGTCTTGACTATTGTGACATTCCTGTCCTCTCCCTCTCCAAGCCCCGCTCCATTTAGAAATGATGCTGATGCTTCGATCAGGAAAGTCCCTGGGATATGCGTTACCTTATTCGCCGTCATGCATGGGTTAAATGCAATGGTTGCTTAAAAGTATGTTCCCTGAAATAATTGACCGTTTCTAGAGTGAGTTGAAAAAGTCTAAGGTATCTGATACTTCTGCCAGAATCATCTGTCAAGAATTTGTCCCAATAGTCATCATCGGAAAACTTTGCTTCCAGCATTATGAATTGTTCTCTAAACCATGACAATCCGAGTTCATTTTTTACAAGACCGTCAATGACATATTTCTTGAATCTTTCGGAACCTCGTTTTGCGATATATTCGCTTACTACACTGCCCACAAATTCCCGGTGTTCAGAGGAAAGGTCAGTCTCTAATTGCAATACAGTTGAAAGTTCAGGATGATTAACTTTGGGAGTAGTTCCCAATGACAGCCATTCTGTCCACAAGAGTCTTAGTTGGAAAAGTATCTCATATGAGATCTCCTTGCCATTCCTATCAAAGCATAATGATTTCCACTCATCATACGTAAATCCTTCATATCCCTGCCCAAGTTTCACAAATTGGCGTTTGAGCCAGATTGGAGTGATCTTCCCATGCACGATTTCTTCCAGTGCCTGTTCAACCTTTTCTCTGCCCTTGTTCGCCATAATATGCGAAAAAATGATGCTTCCAATATACAATATCTGTTGTCTATGATGTTGTTGAGTTTGGTCTCTGCCTGCACTAATAGTAGGGAACTCTCTATTCAGCCTTTCTTGAAATGCTGATTGTTTTGTTTTGTGAAGATAGTACTTTATGAATTTCCATGCATCATAGTTTAGCCCCTTATTCTGAAAGAAGAGCTCGTAATAGTCTGTAAAGGCAAGTTCTTTCTTGGATACCATTTCCACAATGATTTTTCTAACAGTATTTTGTTTATGCGTGGCATTATTACTATCAAGGTCCTTACCTAGATCTTCCAACTCCTTGCCTTGGATTTTAGACGTTATACGCCGTGCTATGTTGTATGCTATGGTAAGTAATCTAGTTGAAATTCCCCTTACCAAAACCTGATAAAGTACAAAGAGCTCGGGTGAGACACCGTCAAATTTCTTGTATGGATACAAGTACAGATAATCAATGCTCTTGGAAATACAATTAAGAAATGAATATTCTCCGGCTTTTCTATCATTTGCAATTAACTGCAATATCTCTTTACTACAATCATAGCGTACAGCATGTTGTAGAAATATCAGAGCTGAATTTGGAATTTCAGAAATTTCACAATCCGGTCCGTTACCTGAATTCGAGAATCTCCACATAAAAAGAGATACTCCAGGTCCTATTTCGTCACGCATATCTCTCATAATATCAAGGATGCTAGAGATTGCTGCAGTATTTCCTTCTTTTGAACCCAAAGTATCTACAACATTAGCAGAAATCCGGCTGATGATTTTCTTAACAATTGCATTTACAAAACTATACCAGAACTCTGTAGATGTAGATTGGAAGACAGCCAACCTTCCATTCATCAGCATTACTCCCAATGGCAAATAGTGTACAGCAAACAAACATCTTGCACAAATGTTAGGAGCCCTTGAAGCAACAGAAAGCGCCTGAGCATCACTTCCCATGCTACCCGCAAGGGGAAACCAATCACGACCGACGTACTTTGTACTATCCGTGTATCCTAGTGGAACTAAAGTTTCTCTGACGAGTTTGTCAATATCCAAACTACTTTCATTGCCACAGCTTTCGCACCTTTCTGGAATATTCTCCTTTCCTATGCTATTAAGAATAGCAGTGGTTAATTTGCTATAATAGAGAATCCTCTTTTTTTCAGGAATTGAAGGATTGGTAGCAATTGAATTATTGGTAAAAATCATTGTCATGCTTTTGAGTTTAGAGTTCCTGCGAGCCAGAATCTCGCCGTCTTTGTGTACCTTGAAAATATCTGAAATAGTTAGGTCATCAATCTTTTTGTGACCGCTCAAAGTTGCCAGAACTCCAAGTCCTGTGTCAACAAAAGGATTTCCGCTTAGGCGGATTTTCATACTTTTGACATTCGCTGGCATTTATATAACTTTTTAAAATCACATTAAACTATAGGAACAATAGCTCAAAGATTTCTTAAAATTATGGCTCTTGTCTATTGTTTATCAGATTCATAAACCCAAACCCCAAAGAGTTGCGCTCCCCAAGGCCGCAATCTACTGCAAACCTGACAAGGTCTCTGTTCTCCCATCCTTCAAACATAAACTCCCATACAGTCCCGATTACCACCTGTTCCAATCCCTTCATAAGCACGCGGGTAGATACCTGCTTTTTGAATTTGAATTTCTGAAAGAGAAAAGGCGTGTTGGGCCTTACCGGATGCTGTCCATCTCTGTGCTTTGCAGCAGGATTGTAGAGTCCGTGGTATTCTGCATATTTTTTCATGATATTGTCTTCAACCTGGGAGATAAAAAGCTGGATTGGATGGTCGCTTCTCCAGTAAACATAGTCATACTGGCCTTTTGGCTCGACACCAAAGGCCAGGTACTTTTCCCTTGGAATTCTGATTATGATTGGAGTACCTGTAATGAGCGAAAAATGGCTCTCTGGAATCCTGACATCTATTTTCTCGAGAGAATCAATTCCAAACTTCATACTTCCTACCTTTACTTCTGCAACTGATCTTTTGATCAGCACTTCATACAGATACGAAATGAATTCTGCATCTGGCGACGATATTATCAGCGTACGCAGGTCATCTTTTCTTAGAGGATTTGCCGGGAATACATTTGAAAAGCAAAAGAACTTGTAACCGCCCTTGTTATGGACATGGTGGTACTGGCTTCCCTGCAGCAGGCTGTAGACAAACCCCTGCAGGTGATAATGGTACTGCATTTCGTAGGGACCATCCTGCAGGGATCGCAGTCTGATAAGCAGCCTCATTTTTCTACTATGCCCGCCGTTTACTGCAGGTATCAGAATGCCTTTCTAATGGGTTTTATGCTTTGCTTCGATATCTGTTCGAAGACGATTAACGAACCGATCCTACAATTAGTTCTCTTATAGTAGAGCCACTAATAATATCAATAGAACTACTAGATGACGCGCCACCATTATACTACTACCATTCAACATCACCACCTCCACTTGCAGC
>Ga0209581_1001243_pt1 | contig 31847 bp, 24 predicted proteins | sample Coa_R2_FD_187160 | JGI IMG/M metagenome (GOLD analysis project Ga0209581, IMG submission 187160) | Surface soil microbial communities from Centralia Pennsylvania, which are recovering from an underground coalmine fire - Coalmine... | ecosystem: Environmental > Terrestrial > Soil > Unclassified ...
CAGCAGACGCGTCGCAATCGGCGGGAACGGCGGCACGACCGTCAGCCTCGCGGGCAACACGCCTTCCGTGCAAGTGTACACAGTACGCTCCTGGTCTGATATCGGCCGTTCGGCGGCAAAACAATAGGGCGCCGCCGCGGGCGGCCCGCATTCAACCGGAAGCCCTGCGCAGCAGCGCCGCCCTCACGGGCTCCACGCGTCGCCCCACCGCGCTTTCCGCGCCGCGCGAAACCGGTTCCGCTCGCGCTTCGCGACGCGCTCGGTGACGACCGCATCGCCGCGGCATACCTCCAACCTAATCAGCCCCGGGCTGTGCTCCGGCCTGCGGATTATGCGACCGGCCGCGCGCTCCGCCGGGCTTCTCGAAAATGCGACATACGAGAATTTCTCGTCCTCGTAACTCAATTCGGCATCCTTCGCGCGCCGGTGCACAGCGGACCGCTCCACCCGTTCGGCAAAGTGGCAGAAATCGCGGCCGGCCAGCGGGCAGGGCCCTCCCCACGGGCACGGAGCGACGATGTGCGCGCCCCGCTCGATCAGGCGCGACCGCGCCGCAAGCGCCAGCGAGTACCCTTCTGGCGTTCCCGGCTCAATGAGTACAAACGCGCTCTGCGCCGCGTTCCAGGCGGCATCGACCACCGCAAGCGCCCCGGCCTGGGACAGCTCGCCGAGCGCGTAACTTGCGATGACGAGATCGTGCGAGCCGAAGCCAGGCGCATCTCGAAGGTCGGCGCGAATCCAGGCGGCGCCAGGCAGCAGATCCCGTCCGACCTCAATCAAATGCGCATCAGCCTCGACGAGCGTGGCGCGCCGTAACGCAGGAAACGCCTCGCGCGCGGCCAGCGTCGCCGCGCCCGCGCCCGCGCCCAGGTCCAAAATGCTCGCCGGCTGCCCTGCCATCCGCGACGCAAGCTCCCGCAAGACGGCAAAGGCCGCCGCGTAAGTCGCCGGAAATCGGGTCGCCAGGTACGCCGCAACCACCTCGTCGGGCTTGAGGGTAAGCGTTCGCGTACTCCCGCGAGCGCGGTAATGATCCGACAGCGCCTTTGACGCGCGCTGCAAAACCGCCAGCGGCGCGGCGCCAGCGCGCGCTTCAATGAATTCGCGGATCGGGTCGGGCAGCCGCACAGGAGACAATATTACACGTGGAGTCGGAACACTCGACATTTCGTGACCGCGCAACCGGCGCGCTCATTCACCAAATAACCAATCGCCCCTCGATCAGCCATCCGACCTACTTCCTTCAGCGGTCCTTCACGCCCGACAACCGCGCGCTGATCTTCACCTCCTACCGCGACGGTTCACCCCAACTGTATGAAGCGGCTTTCCCGGAGGGTCCCATTCGGCGACTTACCGAGGGCGATCCCATTCACCCCTTCTCCCCCGCCATCCTCCCCGATGGCCGCATCCTGTTCGTGCGCGGCGGCGCCATCTGGACGGTAGACCGCGCCACGCGCGAACAAAAGCGCATCGTGGCATTTGAAAATGCGCAGCTCGGTGAATGCTCGTTTTCACCGGACGGCCAGTGGGCGACGGCGGCCATCAGGCAGGGATCTCAGGCTGGCATCGTCGTCGGCCGGATCGACGGCCGCGATTGGCGTCTCATCCCCTTTCCACGCACCGTGATCCACCCTCAATTTCACCCGCTCGAGCCGGAATGGATCGAGTTCGCCGCGGATCCCGCGCCGCGAATGCATCGCGTGCGCCGCGACGGCGCGGGCCTCGCGTGCCTGTACCTCCATGGCAACGACGAATTCGTCGTCCATGAAACGTTTCTGGGCCAAACCGGCGACCTGGTCTTCACGGTGTGGCCCTTCGCCTTGCGCCGCATGGACTGGAGCTCCAGAGTCATCACCGACATTACGCGCTTCAACGCCTGGCACATCACGCCCAATCGCGCCGGCACAAAAGTGCTGTGCGATACCAATCACCCCGACCAAGGCATCTTCCTGATCGATGTGGCTTCGGGCCAGCGCACGCGGGTGTGTCTCTCCGAGTCGTCAAACCAGGGATCACAGTGGAAGACCAGCCGCTACGCGCTGGCCGAAGACTTCCGGGCGGCGCGCAGCGCGGCGAAAGAAAATCTCAGTTGGATGGAGTCCGGCGGCGACACCGTCTACGGACCCCAGTGGACCCACCCTCACCCATCCTTCTCCCCGGATGAGACGCTGGTCGCATTCGCAAGCGATCGCACCGGCGTGACGCAGGTGTATGTCGCCGAGCTCTCGCCGAAGTGATCCCCATCCGGCGCAAAAACGGCTGCGCTTGCAGGCATCCTTTGTATCCTGAAATTATGCTGGCTCAAATCGACGGCGTACCGATTCATCTGGCCCATCCGGACGAACTCCCCGTTGCCTGGGTCGGCCAGGAAGAGGTGATGCGGCAGTTGCTGGCTGCCTGGCTGGTCATTGACGAGCATGATCTTCCAATGAATCCACGTCTTCTGGGCAAGCCCGGCGTCGGCAAAACAACGCTGGCCTACGCCGCGGCCAAGCGCCTCGGACGCGAAGTGTATATCCTCCAGGCGACCGTCGACACTCGTCCCGAAGATCTTCTGATCACGCCCGTGATTGAGGGCGAAGCCAAGCTGCGATATGTCGCATCGCCCTTGGTGACCGCGATGTTGCGCGGCGGAGTCGCCATCCTCGATGAAGGCAATCGCATGAGCGAGAAGAGCTGGGCCAGCCTCGCGCCGCTGCTCGACAACCGCAGGTATGTCGAATCGATCGTCGCCGGCGTAAAGATCAAAGCGCACCCGCTGTTCCGCCTCGTCGCGACGATGAACGACGACGCTTCCACCTTTGACCTGCCGGAATATATCCATTCGCGGCTGCAACCGCAGATCCTCGTCGATTTCCCCGAACGGGACGAAGAGTTCGCAATCCTTAAAGAAAATCTGCCGTTCAGCGACGATCAGATTCTGAATTATGTGACCGATTTCCTCCAGCTTGCGCACGCCGCCGACGAACGCTACACCGTCCGCGACGGAATCAATATCGCCAGGTATGCCCTGAAACTCAGCCAGGCGCACGATGGCTCGCTTGCTCTCAGCCAGGCGCTGCGCACGGCGATTCTCGAAGTCCTCGGCGACGAGGCGATGCGCTATGTCCCCCGACACTGACCCCGCCGGGCTGAAACGCGGCCGCTTTACCTATTTCCCGGTCGTGCCTGGGCGCGTCGAGTTCAGCGCCGAGCTGCGCCGCCGGATCCTCCAAACTCGCCCGCGCGTGATCGCCGTCGAGCTTCCCGGAAAATTGGAGAGCGCCTACCGACGAGCCATAGAGCGGCTCCCGCAGATCTCCGTCATCGTCTACCCCGACCCTCTCGATGACGAGCGCGCCATTTACGTGCCCGTCGAGCCCGCCGATCCCTTCACAGAAGCCGTGCGCACCGCCGTCGAGACGGGCGCCGAGCTGATGTTCCTTGAGCCCGATTCCGGCGATCGCCCCCACCTTCCCGACAGCTATCCGGATTCCTATGCGGTGCGGCGAATCGGCCTCGACGCATTTGTCAGCGCCTACCGGATTCATCCGCAGCCGCGCAGCGAAGAGATCGACGCGCACGCCGCCGCAATCGCCTGGAAACTGCAAGGCGCGGATCCGTCGGCGGACGTCCTGGTGGTGCTCTCGCTGAATCTGCTGGACCCGGTCCTCGACGCCATGGAATCGCCGCAGGCTGAACCGGCCGGACGCCGCAACGCGGGCGAAGTTCACCTCATCAATCCACACCCGGATTGCCTCGCCGAAATCACCACCGAATATCCCTATTTGCAGGATCGCTACGAATTCTATCGCCTGGATTTCGGCGACGAACGGCTGATCGACAAGCCCCGCGTCCAGCTCGATCTGCTCCGCGACGCCGAAGCGGACTATGTCCGCAACACGGGCGAGAAGCTGGCGCCCTGGTGCCGGCGGCTCATCGCAAAGTATACGCGCAACCTGGCGCAGATCAGCGGCGGCATCGTCGCGGGCGCATTTGATCTCGCCGTCGCCGCGCGTTCCATCGTCGATGACAACTTCGGTTGGGAAGTCTGGCAGAAGGCCAACCGCTATCCCACCCAGCAGTCCGAGTGTGAACTCGAAACAGTGAATCTCTCGGGCGAGGAGATCTGGATCAATACCCGGCGCGTGAGGATCCGGCGTCGGCTGCCCCGCCCCAAACAGCGACTGCAAAGCGTCGGTTTGAAACGCCGCAAGCGGGAAAAATCGCCCGGCGAATGGGCCCGGCAGACGACCGGAAACGCAATCTGTTCCTATCCGCCCGAAGACCTGGTCATCGAAGGCTATGGCCGGTTCCTCAAACAGAAAGCCAGGTCCATGCTTTCCGAAGAGCGGGCGCGGGTGGAACCGTTCACAACTTCCATCCTGGACGGCATCGACCTCCGCGAGACAATACGGAACTGGCACAAACGGAAGATCTACGTGCGGCAGGTGGATCGCGTGGCCGGCGACGTCGGCGCCGTGGTCGTCATCTTCGATGAGGACCGCGAGGATCGCTACACCTACCTGACCACCTGGCTGGGCGAGCACCAGAACGAGTCGGATATGGCCTACTATTCGACTCAGCCCTTCGATCACATCGTCGGGCCGGGCATCGGCCGCGCTGAATACGGCGGCTTCCTCATGGTGCTTCCGCCGCGGCGTCTCATCGACGTCTGGACCGATCCCGACTACGACTTCGCTGAAACCAAACCCGAGCGATTATTGATGGCCGCGCTCGATTACTCGCTCGAGCGGCATGTCGTCTATGTCGCCGCCCGCCCGCCGCGGTCCATCTTCCGGTCCATCGCGGCGCATCTCAACCGCAAAATCGTATACATCCCCATCGGCCAGTTATCGCCGGTGCAACTGAAGCGCATCCGCGTAGTCCACGTGCTGGACGATTATTCGCGCCGCGATATCGCCAAGCACTACATCTGGTGAATGCGCCGGCGCAAAACCGCTAAGGCCGCTCCGCCCAATGCCAGCAAAGCTGCGGTTGAGGGCTCAGGAACCGCCTCGCCGGTCAGCGAAAAGGCGCCGTTGAACGTCGGGGCCGGGTTGCCGCCGACAATATCGGTTCCGACGCGAAGCCAGTCCGGGTCGAGAGTCGCGTTACGAATCCACGCCTGGAGGTCCGTCGCGCCTGCCGGAAAGGGCGACGGGCTAAGCGGGCGCGTGCCCGAGAGCCAGAAAAACTGGCCAGTGGGGGTGGTGATCTGCACCTGCGGCACGAAGAAATAATGATCCGCAGGCAGACTGAACGGCGTCAAGAAATTGACCGTGAATGTGACCGCCTGGCCGGTTATCGCCCCCTCCCCTCCGGTCGTCTGCCCCGGCGTGGGGTGGATTCCATTCAGAACGCTGTTCAGTGCGGTGACCGTGGTCGCCACCACGCTCGTCGTATACGACAACTCGCCCGCCGCTGAATCACGCCCCTGGAACTCCACATCGGATGGCGAATTCACGCGCGTGGGGACCTGTGAAGTCGAGAATACCGGCGCTCCGGACGTCCGGGCGACATTGGAATCGTTCGGAAATACCCGATAGATTTCCACTACGACCTCGCCGATGCTGGCCGTGGTAGCGCCGCCAGTCAGCAGACCTGTAAAGGTTGCGCTCGTGATCAGAGTTTGCGACGCCGTCGTAACGAAATCGTCCGCGGCTTCGATCTCAATTTTGCCTGCCGATTCCGGCCGTGTTGCCATGCCGATCGAGTTTGTTACGGCTCCGGTACTGAAGGTGAACGGCGCTGCACTTACCGTAAGCGCCGCTACTAAATATGTCCCAACCACTCCCCCCACTTTTCGCATGTGTGTGCTCCGGAAATGAAGTCGGATTTATAGTACCGCCAAAAAGATAGTTCTATAAACTATTTTTTGGATAAGTTCGCAATCGTATCGGCTACACTGTGAGGCGGCTTAACGATGTGGGCAAGTACTGCGTGAATCTGTTCGCGTTTCTCATCGTCACTGAGATACTCCAGCGGCGACCTTCCCGCTACGCGCGCCAGCATACAACCTAAGATATGCGCCACACATGCACATTCATCCACGATTCCTGCGCCGCTCACTCCTTCGGCGTAAGTTCGCCAATACGTCAATGCCGCGCTGGTCAGCGCGTCGCGATGCTTGGGTAAGTGCCGCGCCTTGCTGATCAGGTGCGTCATTGAAAACCCTACGTCAAACGCCGGATCGCCGGCGTGGATCACCTCGTGGTCCAGTAAGATCAGGCGGCCCTCATGCACCAGAATGTTTTTGGGACTGTAGTCGCCGTGCACGACCGTAACTTGCCGTTCCACCGTGCGTCGGATCAGTTCGTTCAAAAATGCCGCCGCCGACGGGACCTGAGCGGCAGTGTAGGCGTAATAAGGCTCCAGCCGGAGCGCCTCGAAATAGGATCTGTCGTTGAACTGCGGCGGCAGATGCCCGCGCTGCTCGTAGCCGCGTCGATGAATTGTCGCCAGCAGGGCGCCGAACTGGCGCGCATGGTCCAGCTCCACGCGTCCGCTCAGCAGCATCGCCTTCCAGTTCTCATGCGGCTGCGGTACGGCCTCCATCGCGAACAGATAGTTGGCGCTGTCTTCAAATAGGAGGCGCGTCGTGGACTCCGGGGCGATCGCGTTCAGCCATCGCATTCCCAGCGCCTCGCGCGCCGCGCGGTGCGGCGGGCAAAACCAGTCCACAGCGACCCGCAGCTTCGGGAGCGCCTGCTTCACCACCCAGCTTTCACCCCTGGCGCGCTGAACCAGAACCGTGCGGTTCGAAACTCCCCCCGCCAGGACGCGAATACACGGATTTTCCTCAGGCGCAATGCGGCCGGTTGCGCGCAGGTAGGCGGCCAGAGCCTCCGGTTGCTCGATGTCGATAAAGCCTGGCACGCAAAACCCGGCAGCCGGCCGCTACTCCAGTACGATCAGCAGCTCGAGTTCGGGCTTCTGAATTTCGTCCGGCACAAAAATCGCCACCTGCGACGACTTGACGATGCCATCCCACAGGATGCCGCTTTGATTGAGCGCGAAATACTGCCGGTCGAGTTTCACCGGAATCGCCGCTGGCGGCACGGGCGTATGCCGCAGCGTCAGGCCGGGCAGCGACAGACGCACCAGCCGGTGAATTTCCGAGGGCGCCGAGATCTTCACCAGCTTCGGCGTCTGCTGAATCAGATCATCCATTCCCATCTGCGCGCCCACAGACAGAAAGAACTGCGTCTTCTTGAAATACTGCTCCTCTGCAATCTGGCCCGTGAAAATCGATTTTTCGATGGCGCGCAGCGAGACCACCACGCACTTGGAGGGAATCGCGGTCTCCAGCAGCAGGCGGATTTTTTCGTCCAGTTCGGTGAAGCAGCGCCCCAGGTTCTCGTGATCGTAGTCGGGAAGATTGCGCGCCTGTTCGTCCAGCGAAAACGTGGAGAGCGCCCCCGCCAGCCCCAGCATTGTGTAGTACATCATCTCCGGGTGCCGCCGGCGCGCGTTCCACAGATGTTTCAACTGCGGCAGGAATGTATTGGCGGTGTGCAATAGCCAGAAATTGCCCGCGTCGCCAGCGGCGAACTCAGCGGCGCTGCGCCCGCGCTGCCGCCGCAGCCCCGACAGCGAAGCAGCCTTGGCCGCCAGCAGCTCAACCAGGCGGCGGAGCATGATCAGCAGGTATTCGCTCGAATCGATGCTGAGCGCCGGCGGAATAAAATCCGGCCGCAGGATGTAGCTGCCGGCGGCGCTGCGCGTAATCTGCGCGATGCGAAGAAACACCGTTCCGTCCAGCGACTCGCCGCCAAACACCAGCCGGAAATTTTTGTTGGCGAACTGAACCGCCTTTTCCTCAAGGCCGCTGGTTTCGTCCAGCACCATGCGCGTTTGAGCGACGTAGCGCGTGCCGGCGTCGCCGCGCGCGCCGTTGGCCGTGACGTTCTTTCCACGCGGCCGCGACTCCGGGACCGCCAGATAGACATCCAGCTCGGGCTGGGTCGGCGGAAAATAGTCGGCAATCTCGCGCCCCTGCGGCGGCTCGTCAGAATCCGGCATGCTGAAGGTCAGGCCATCCGGCATCACTCCGCGGCAATGCCGTATGGTGAACAGACCATTCGTGAGACTCTCCTGATCAACGGCGAGACTGGTCAGACCCCAGTTAACAGAGGTGGATGCTGTGCACCGGAACTGAAGATTCTGCTCAAAGTAATCGTCCTGGGCCTGGAAATGCTGCGGGGTGAGAAACATCCCCTTGGACCAGACGACGCGGTGCAAGTTTCTCATATTCGATTTCAGCGTTCAACGATCAACGATCAGCCCGGACAGTTCAGCCTGTGCCGAGTCGCCGCACACCCAGGGCCCCAGCGCTGAGAGCTGCTGACTGCGCGTTGATAGCTCCAGTATACTCACGGCCCTATCAGAACCGTCGGAAAGCCTGCTACGATCGTGCCTCCGTGCGCCGTCAAATCTCCGATTCGGGCGGCCGGCTGACCACAAACAATCACCGTGAAGGAGCCCAACACAATCGCGTCTGGCGGGCCTACGCAAACCGCCAGATCTCCTACTCGCGCCTGCGGCATCCCCCCGGTGATCACCGTGACGGCGCACGGCGGGAGAATCGGACCCCCGACGTGCGGAATCGGCGGCGTTCCGGGCGTCGCCATCGGGCACACATGCATATCGGTCACGCGAGCAGCGGGCATTCCCATGGCGCTCCTCCTACCAGATCTTCAACTCTCGCGCGCGCCGCATGCCGTCTTCAATCAGCGCCGCGAACCTCTCCTTCGCCTTCGCCGGCTCGGAGGAGACCACCGCCAGCGCCATCGCTCCCGACGCCGCCTTCGCCGCCGCAAATCGGACCGGCGGCACGACCGGCGCCTGCGGGGGCGCAACGCTCCCCTCGCTCAAAAACACCGCTATGGCAAGAACTCCCGCGGCTTTCCCGGAAGCGCGCTCCGCCGCCGCCAGCGCCGCGCGGCGGTTCTCATCGGAGGGATCCGCCAACCACCGCTCCACGGCCTCCAGCGCGCTCGCCTCCCCGGCGCTGGCCGGCGCCGCCCGCCGTATATACTCGGCCGCCCACCGGATCGCTTCTCGCGGCGGAAGCGCGTGGGCCAGCGCGCGCACCCCCTCCGTCTGCCGTCCCGATCGCGCCAGCGCCTCGATCAGCTCCCCGCACCCCATCTCCGCCGTCGCCAGCGCGGCGGCGTCCTCGTTGAGCGCGGCGGCTTCAATCAACTCCGCGGCGGTCATCGCGTTAATTGATCAGGGTGATGCCGCCCTGCATCTTCAGCATCGCATCGCCGTTGACCTGCGTCATCAAACCCTTCACCTGCACTTGAATCTGACCTTCGATGTTGATCATCATACCCTTGATTGTCACGCCCATTTGGTCAATCCGGATGCTGCTCTGGCCCACTTTGAGCTCGATGGATTGCAGCGCCTCGCTCGAGATCTGGCCCAGGTCGACCTTGGTAGACTGATTCCCCATCTTCAGCTCGGTCGACTGATTGCCCATTTCGAGCATCGTCGTCTGATTGCCTTGCTTGATCGTGATGATCTGATCTCTCTGCACCGTCACCGTGTGCTTGCCCATCTTCACCGTATGGGTCTCATCCCCTTCCTCCACGGTTTTGGTTTCGTTGTTTTTGATCGTCGTGGTGCGGTTGCGCCCGACCTGCCGGACCTCGTCGTTCTCGACCTCGGTGGTCAAATCCTTCTCTGCGTGCACCAGGATGAGCTCGCTGCCTTTCTTGTCTTCGATGCGGATCTCGTTGTAGTTATCGCTCGATCCGCCTTTCGAGCTGCGCGACTTCAAGCCGCTCTGCGTCTGGTTGTCCGGCAGAGAGTACGGAACCGTCTGATCGGCGTTGTAGACGCGCCCGGTTATGATCGGCCGGTCGGGATCGCCCTCGAGAAAATCCACGATGACTTCCTGCCCGATGCGCGGGATTTGGATTCCGCCCCAGGTCTTGCCCGCCCAGTTCTGGCTCACTCGCACCCAGCAGGAGCTGTTCTCGTTTTTGCGGCCGACGCGGTCCCAGTAAAACTGAACCTTCACTCGACCGTACTTGTCGGTGTAGATCTCTTCCCCCGCCGGCCCCACTACCACCGCCGTCTGCGGGCCCATGACCACGGCCTCGCGCGACGTCCTCGGCGGACGGTACGGCGTGCTGAACGGGATGGCCCTGAATTGGTTCGAATAGTCGACGCCGCCGCTCAAGTCTCCGGCGCCCGCATACTCATTCGACGCCAACGTTTGCCGCAGCCAGGTCAGCAGGTAGGTCTGGTTCATGTCGCGGCGGTAATGCCGCTTCACTTCAAATTTGTGCCCGGTGACCATTGCCCGGCAGTTGCTTGCGCCCTCCACCGTAACCAGGGTCGCTTCCTGCTCCTCCAGCCGGATGCGCGAATAGCGGTCGCCCTCGCCGCGGTCCGAATGCCTGCCCGGATAGTCGTAAATCTCATTCTTCTCCGGACCGGACATGGTCGACTTCAAGTCCGTGGCCGGCGTCTCAAAATTGTAATCATTGAGCGTCACCGTTCCCGTTCCGACCCTCTGCTGCCGGTCGAGCTGCGTGATGACGTCCTCCCCAATCATCGGCTCGCCCTCGGGCGCCATGTCGAACGAACTCTGGTTCGGACAGGCCGTAATCCCCGGCCCCGAGTCCGTGATGATCATCCTGTGCTGATCCTTGGCGTGCTCGAAAAAGTAGAAAATGCCCTCCTGCTCCAGCAGCCGCGAAACAAAATTCAGCGAGGTTTCGCGATACTGCACGCAATATTCGCGCGGCTTGTAGGACCGGTACAGCTTGAACTGAAAATCCGCGTAGCCGGCCGCCCGAAACACCGCTTCGGCGATCTCCTGAACCGTTTTGCGCTGGAAAATGCGGCAGTCCTGATCGAGCGACAGAAACCAGAACCAGGGCGCGATGGTCGCCTCGTAAGCCGTATACTTCTGCCGCCGCCCCAGTTGCACGAATCGTCGCACGAGACCGTTGATGTACCGGCTGCTTCCATCGGCAAGCAGCATCTTGATGGTGAGAGGCTGCCGCAGCAAGCTGGACGCCGCAATCGAGTCGTTTTCCGACAGCATTCGCACTCGATACTCGAATGGCGTCGAGATCGCCTCTTCGCCTTCAAAGCGCTCCGCGAGCAGAACATCCGCGCCCAGGGGCGTGCTGACTTCAAACGGCCGGCCGGCCTGAATGGCTGCCACTTGTTATCTCTCCTTTTTCACCCTTCGGGCCGCGACCTCGGTCAGCGCCTCGAAACCTCCGGCCGCGCCGCGAGGAAGCCGCGACCCGGAAATCGATCGTCGCTCACGCGTAATGGTATACGAATCCTCCGCCTTCGCCGATGCCGGCGCGAATGGCTTCCGGCTTCCTGCCCTCGGCGATCTCCTCAAGCAGGCGTTGCGAAATTTCCGGCAACAGCGAATTCGTGAGAATGTTGTCGACATTGCGCGCGCCGCTCTCCACCTCGGTGCAGCGCCGGGCCACTTCGTCCACCAGCGCATCGTCAAACGTGAACTGGATGCGGTGCGATTCGGCCAGGCGACGCGCAATTTTGCCCAGCTTCAAGCGCACAATCTGCTTCATCGCTTCGTCGCGCACCGGGTAATAGGGAATGATGACCAGACGCCCGAGAAACGCCGGCTTGAACACCTTGTCCAGCTCCGGCTTGATGGCTTTGACCAGCCCCTCCATGCTCGGCATGGTTTCCGGATCCGCGGTCAGCTTCATGATCGAGTCCGTGGCGGCGTTGGTGGTCAGAAGGATGATCGTGTTCTTGAAGTCGATCTGGCGCCCCTCGCCGTCCTCCATAACGCCTTTGTCGAATACCTGGAAGAACAATTCCAGCACGTCCGGGTGCGCCTTTTCGACTTCATCCAGCAGCACCACTGAATACGGCCTCCGGCGCACTGCTTCGGTCAGCACCCCGCCCTCGCCGTAACCAACATATCCTGGCGGCGATCCCTTCAGCGTCGAGATCGTGTGCGCCTCCTGGAATTCGGACATGTTGATCGTGATCACGTTGCGCTCTCCGCCAAACAGCAGATCGCTCAGCGCAAGCGCCGTTTCCGTCTTGCCCACGCCGCTCGGCCCCACCAGCATGAATACGCCGACCGGCTTGCCGGGATCCTCAATGCCTGCCTTGGACGTGCGAATCCGTTTGCTGATCGCCCCCAGCGCATGATCTTGCCCGATGATCCGTGCGCCCAGATGCTTGTCCAGCTCAAGCACCATCTGGATCTCGTCGCGCATCATCTTCCCCGCCGGAATGCCGGTCCAGCCCGAAATCACATCGCCGATCAGCGCGGCGTCCACGGCGATGCGCATCAGCGGCGATTCGCCTTGCACGGCGTCCAGTTCGGCGTTCAGCCTGGCCAGCTCCTCGCGAAGCGCCGCCGGATCGAGCGCCGGCTGCGCGGCGGAGCCATTGCCGGACGGCGCGCCGGCGGCGGCGTCCGGCGAATGCGTCGGGTGCGCCAGTTCCTCCAGCTTGCTCCGGACCTCCCGGATTCGTTCCACCAGCCCGCGCTCCCGCTGCCATCGCGCGTTCAAATCGGCCAGTCGTTGCTCCGTCTCCGTCTTGGCGGCAGCCAGTTGCGCCAGCCGTTCGGCATGATCCGCGCCCACGGCCGCCTCGCGGGCCAACACCCGCGTCTGAACCGCGATGTCGTCCAGCCGGCGCTGGCAGTCTTCAATCGAAGCGGGCGTAACGTTCTGGCCGAGCGCCAGCCGCGCGCACGCCGTGTCCAGAACGCTCACCGCTTTGTCCGGAAGCTGCCGGTCCGGAAGATAGCGGTGCGACAGCCGCACCGCCGCCTCCAGCCCTTCATCCAGGATCCGGACGTTGTGGTGCGCCTCCAGCGCCGGCACGACCCCGCGCAGCATGATGATGCACTGCTTCTCCGAAGGCTCTTCGACTTTGACCAGCTGGAACCGCCGCGCCAGCGCCGGATCTTTCTCAAAATACTTCTTGTACTCGGACCATGTCGTCGCCGCGATGGTGCGCAGCTCCCCGCGCGCCAGCGCCGGCTTGAGCAGATTCGCCGCGTCGTTCTGGCCGGCTTGCCCCCCCGCGCCGATCATCGTATGCGCCTCGTCGATGAACAGAATAATCGGGCTCGGCGACGACTTCACTTCCTCGATCAGCCCCTTCAACCGGTTCTCGAACTCGCCCTTCACGCCGGCCCCCGCTTGCAGCAGAGCCAGATCCAGCGTCCGCAGCGTCACGTTGCGCAGCACGGCGGGAACGTCGCCCTGCGCGATTCGGATCGCAAAGCCTTCGACAATGGCGGTCTTGCCCACCCCCGCCTCGCCCACCAGAATCGGATTGTTTTGGCGCCGGCGCGTCAGAATATCCACCACCTGGCGGATCTCAAAGTCGCGGCCCAGCACCGGATCGATCTTCCCCGCCTTGGCGCGCGCAGTCAGGTCGATCGTGTACTGATCCAGATTGGGCTTCTTGCCGCCAGCGCGCGGCGCCCCCTCCGCCGCTCCCGCCCCGCCCGCCGCCGCGCTCTCGGCGTAATCGCGCTCCTGCGACTCGCTGACGATCATCTGGAAATCTCTCTTGAGCGCTTCGCCCTCGATCTTTCCCAGTTCCTTGCTGACCTCGCGAACCAGCCGGCTCAGTTCCTCGTTGATGAGCAGGGCGGCGACGGCGTATCCCGTGCGAATCCGGGTTCCGCCGAATTCGATCGATCCGAGCGTCCACGCCTCGGTGAACATCTTCACCAGCGACGGGCTCAGCGCCGGGTTCCGGGCGTTGCCCGACTTCAGCCGGTCCAGGCTGCGCGTCAGCTCGGAGGAGAGCCTCGAGCGGTCCACTCCGTAGTGCCGCAGAATGGCCGCGAAATCGCCGCCCGTCTGATCCAGCAGCTTCATCAAAAAGTGTTCAATCTCAACATCGTAATGAGTGCGCGAAAGACACAGACCCGCGGCCGCCTCGAGCGCCGTCCGCGTCTCATCGTTCAACTTACCGATCAAGGATCGAAGATTTACGCCCATCTTTGCTCTCCCAATGACAACACGGCATCATCCGGGTCCCAGTCGAACGGACCCGTTTTGGCCCATGTACAGAGTCCAAGGGGCAGCGCCGTCTCGCCCTCCGCCCCCAACTCCAGTTCGGGAACTTCGCCCCGCGCCAAAGCCAGTTGCACTTCAAAATCGAACTGCCCGCAGGAATAGAACCGGGTCAAAGCCTCGAGCGCCGCAAACGCCCTCCCGCCGGGCAAAAATTCCCGATATTGTTTCAGCGTCAGCGGTCCGATGCGGATACGCACTTTCGACTGCCGGTCCCAGATCTGATCGCCCGCCACCGCGCCAAAGCCCAGTTGGCGTGAAATGCGCTCCTCATCGCACATTTCGCACTGAGCCGGCTGCGGGAGCGTATACCACGCGCCCACGAACTGTTCCACCGAAACCTTCGCTCCGAAATAGTCGGTCAGCAGATTCTCCAGACACGCCGCCGAGCGCGGCTGCAGCATCAGCAGCCCGGCGTAATACAGCAGCGACTGGTCCGGGACCGCCTGGCGGCTTTCCAGCCCCTTCGTGCCCAGGCCCACAAAGTCCCTCAGATATTGTGTGAACTGGTCCTGCCCGGTCTCGTAGTTGGCGGCGATGCGATATTTGCGCCAGGCTCGGTAAAACAACGAAATCGCGCGGTGATGAAATATGTCCAGAAATTCCTGAAGCGCGCGGTCGCGGGCCCACCGCCGCTCGATCAGCAGCAGCGTGTAGACGTGCGGAAGCACGCCGACCGGACCCGTCAGCCCCATGAAGTTGACCACGATCAGCGGCGGGCCGTCCTCGCGCCACTCAATGGACTGGATTTCACTCGCCGGAAACGCCAGCGAGGCGCTCACGGCGAACCGCGCCACTTCGCGAGCCGGATGGACAAACGTCCCGACCACTTCGCGGTCCGGATAGATGCGCTCGAGCGCCTGAACCGCCTGGAAGAATTCGACCGACCAGGGCTCGCTCTCCAGCAGTCGCTGGAGTTCCGGTTGGCTCATAGCAGCGCTCTGGCGCCCGCTCGCGGCGGCCATTCCTTCAGCACCTCCTTCCGCTGTCGGGTGCGGGCCTCCAGCACGCTGAAGCTGTTCAGCGATACGTACAGGCCGAGAAAGCGCTCTATGACGCTGGCGAACAGATACACCCCGCCGCCGGCGAATTGCTCTTCATCAAACTCCAGCCGGACCTTCCTGCCGCGCACAAAGCTCACCCCTTCATCCGAAGCGATCTGCGTCAGACAGGGCTCGCTGTCCACATTGACAATGCCCTGAATCTGCCTGTCCAGATGCACCGAGCCCGGCGTGTTGTACAGTCGCAGAATCTCCCGCAAAGCCTCCCCGCCGCCCTCGACAATCGACAGGTAGTTCAGCGAGAGCTGCGAAATCAGCCGCCAGTGAAGGCCTTTGCCCAGCTGCGGCTGCACCACCGGCGTCGGCTTGATCAGCGCGACAATCCGCTTTATCGGACCGCCGCCCTCCAGTTCGAAGTCCCCGGCCTCGTTTCCAAACGGAAGCCGGCTCGGAAGATCGCGGTTGAAACAGGTTAACCGCAGCGTGATGGCGTCCTCTTGTGGAAACGCCGGCCTGCCGGAAACATCGACGAAAGAGATATACAGATCCGTGCTGCCGTCCGTTCTCCAGCCGCACGGACGTCGGGTCGCATACCAGAAAGCCCGGTCCTTGTTCTCGCTTGTGTGCCCGAATGCATACAGCGGTTCGTAGTACACCGTGCGCGATGCGTGCGGCGTGATCCCAATCACCTGCTCAATCGAAAATGCCTCCGTGCTTTCCTGCCGGCGCACGTCGGCCGACACCAGGTACTCATGCCGCTTCTGATCGAGCAGAATCGGCTCCGATGTCAGCGGAAACAGGTTCACCACCGGCGCGCAGCCCAGCCGGAACGTCGAAGCCGATACGCCCACTTCCAGACTCTGCTGGCGTTCGGCGCGCTGGAAGGGAGAAATCAGGAACAAAACTTCCGCGCGGTCGCCGAAACCGGCGTTCTGCAGCTTCTCCAGCCCCCATAAATCAAAGAACAGAAATTTCTGCGGGAACGTGAAATATTCCTGCAACAGTCGATACCCGCTGAAGGAGCGGCGCGGGTATGGAAGCAGCGCCTCATTCTCTTCAAAGCCCACCGGCTTAAGCGCGCTCCCCGGCAGCGCCACGGGCGGACGTCGCGACCCGGACCTCGGATCGCGGATCAGAATCTGGCGGACATTGTTGGCCAGCAGTTCATATAACGTGTAGGTGACGCTGCTCTCGCCGCTTAAGAACAAGCGAAGCGACCGCAGCTCCAGCCGGTCGAACGTGACGTTCCCGACGCAGCGGACCTCCAGCCGCAGCACCGCGGCCGAATCGATGGTCTTGATGGGCGGCGAGATCCGTTCCGGCGTTTTCCATTCGGCCGCTTCAATCGACAGCGGCCATAACGTCGTATCGAAGCACGTGCGAAAGCGGCACGCCACGCCGCCCACCGGGCGCGAATAGAGCATCGAGTCCCGCGGAATCGCGAATCCCGAAGTCAGCTCGCCCTGGTCCGGATCGAGATGAAACTGCGCCACCGACATCGACGGAATGGGGCGAATATAGTGCGGATACACGATATTCAGCAAGGATTCCGTAATTTCCGGGAAATCGTCGTCGATTTTCAGATGAACGCGCGCCGCAAGAAATGCAAATCCTTCGAGCAGCCGCTCGACGTGGGGATCTTCACACTTGGAGGGCTCCAGTTGCAGTCGCGCCGCCACCTTCGGATACCGTCCGCTGAACTCGGCGCCCATCTGGCGCAGCCACGTCAGCTCGCGCTCGTAATAAAAGAGCAGGTCGTCACGCACCGCTGTCCGCCTTGATCGCATACTGTCTGCTCGCGAGGTCGAGCAGCGTGTCGAACATCACAAATTCCGGACTGGGATCCATCTTGAGAGCCGCCTCGATCACAAAATGCACCTGTCGCGAGCGCTCGTCCCGGGTCTCCGCCTCCCCGACGTAGACATTCGTCAGGCGCGGTTCAAAGACTTCGATCGCGCGCGCAATATAATCCCTCAGGCGCGTGCGCGAGTTCGGATCATCCGCGTTCAATGAAGACAGGTCCGGCAGCCCGTAGGTGTACACCGATTCCTTCAACTCGTGAAATTCCTCAGGCGGCGGGACGGCCACCGCGCGCGTGTTCAGCAGCCATTCCAGGTCCCGCCGGACCGCGGCTTTCAAAGCGCGGATGGACTGTGCGCGCGTTGGCGGCAGCTCATGCAGCTTCCCGGGATCCTCATCGATCAGACGATCGAGGACAGACTGCTGCACCGGACGATCTTCTTCTCTCGGCATCGCGCTAGACCGGACAACTGAGCGCCTGAAGCGGATCGAGACGGCAGATGCGGACATACAGGCTCTCGAGCAATGCGGGGTCGCCGTTCAATTTACGCAGGCAGCGGTACAGCAGAGCCAGCGGCTCGGCCACCATATCCCCGCTTTCCCAGTCTTCCAGCTTGTGGGCCTCGATCTCGGCCGCCAAATCCTGCAGGATCGGAAGCGCGATCGCTTCCTGCCCGCTTTCGACCAGCACCGCCGCCAGGCGCGTCTTCCGATAAAAGCGGCCACGGGCGCTGCGTTCCTGCGCGAGCTGAGCCTTGATCAGCGCGATCGCGTCTTCGGTCCGCCCTGCCCGCGCAAGCTCCATGGCGTTGTCCGCCGGGTCTGCGGCGGCGCGCTCCGGCCCCCTCCCAACGCCGATCTCGTTTCGCAACCACTCCTGCGTTTCGCTGTTCGCAGCCGGCGTGTCGTCCATCATCGTCATCTCGAGCAGCCGCGGGACCTCAGTCACATAGTCCCGCAGCGCGTCTTTCAGAGCCGCCTCGATTGCGGCGTAATCCTTGCCAAGATGCGCGCAGGCCGTGATCGCATACCGTTGCAGGTCGATCCACCCCCGGCCGCATGGCAGCGCCATCGCCTCCTCGCAGGCCTCCAGCAGTTGCGCCCAGCGCCGGTCGATGAGCAGCGTTTTCAGCTGCGTTCGCTTCTGCGCCGGGGGCGCTTCCAGCATCCTCTGATCCGGCGTATGCGAAGCGCGCACCTCCCCCCACCGCAGGCCGCGCAGCATCAGATACGGCGCCGGATTGGAGGGCTCCGCGCGGCGTAAATAGCGCGCCGCCGCCGCCACGCGCGCCACCGCATCCTCCCGGTCCGTGGGCTCCGCCGTAAGCGCCCGCGCCGGCGCCGCCGCGGCCCCTCCCTCAACCGCAAACCCCGGCGCCGCTAGAGCGCCCTCCGCGACTGCTTCGGCCTCCTCCCCGACCTCCGCCTCCTCCACCGGCTCCGGCTCCGGCGGATCCGGGTCCACCTCCAGCTTCTGCTTCAAAAACAGCTCGGCATAGACGCCGATCTTCTCCAGCGACTTCTGCAACGGAACGTAGCTCGGCGCCGCCTCGCCGAATTTGTCCTCCAGCGCATTCAGCGCCTCAATCGCCGCCAGCGATTCCCGGATATCCGCCACCAGCGCCTTGTAAAACGCCTTCGGCGTCTCGGCAAAAGCCTTGTCCCACTCCTCCGGCGGAAGTTTCTTCTGCTTTTGGATCGCCGTTTGGCGGATCTCGGCTTTGTCGTAGTCCGTCTCGTAGGGAACCGTTCGCGATTCCTCGTACTTAAAGAGATCGTGCCCGGCGCTGTTCAGCGGGATGAATTTGATCGGAATCTCCAGCCGCAGCGCAAGCTGGTTCAGCGGCGTCGCGCGCAGCTCAGCGTCGCCATCCTCCAGCTCCGGATACAGCGTGTCCCAAAAGTTCGTCAGCAGCCCGTGAATTAACTTCAGACCCGTGTGCAGCGCCGGCAGCCCCTCGCGACGCACCATCGCTTCCGTCAGCCAAACCGCGAGTTGAAGATCTTTGGACCGGGTAGCCAGCGCCTTCCCCGCCAGGTCCGCTACCTGCGCCCAGTCAGCGACCTTGGGCGGACCGCCAAAGGGATCGCGATCCTCTTCGCGCCGCGCCTCCGTAATCTTCAAATAGATCGGGTCGTATCGAAGGTCCTGACCCGACGGATTGTCTCCCGCAATAGGGTCGAGAAGATCCGTGCGCCAAGGCATGCCTACGATACAGCCTTCTGGACCGCGTCAATCTCCAGTTCGCGAATCTCAAGAAACGGAATATCTTCGTCGTCGGCGAGCAACAGCTTCTGACCAATCGGCGCGAACTGGCCATCGGCCAGCTCTTTCCATTCCGTGGCGCGCCCCAGACGAATGTTGTCGTCCGCGTGCTCATACGACAGCGGGCTTAGCGCCGGAATCAAAACCTCTCCCAGCTCCTCGCCGCGGAATTCCGGCCCGGTGCGCACCAGCGCCGGTATCCACAGCAGATCGCGAAGCCGCTTCGGCGCCTCGATGCGCACCGAGGCGATCTGCGCCAGCGGAATCCACGTGTACTGCCCAGCCGCAAAGATCTCCAGACGCGCGCCGATCCGCGGATCCGCGTCTTCGAGCCTCTCAAACCGTTTGCCGTTCAACGTCCCCCGAATTTCCGCCGACGCCGGCGTCGCAAGCGGCAGGCCGTCTTCTTTGAACATCCGCTGGCGAATCCGTTCAGCGTGCAGCGAGCTGCGATACAGCAGCGCCCCCATGGCTGCATCCGCGCTGGCTTGAGCCAGATAGTCCAGATGCTTCTCAGCTCGGTCATAATTGCCGGCAAAACAAAGCAGCTCGAATAGAAACGTGCGGCGCTGAGCATCGGCGGGATGATCCCGTAGCTCGGCGCTCAGCGCCTCGATCGCTTCATTCAGCTTGCCGGCCTCAAACAGTTGCCGGGCGTTCATCGACGTCGCCGCCCGTCAGGCGGTCGTCACCTTGGAGATATCCCATGACGCCGACACAGGGTTGGCGGCTTCACCCGGCATCCCCTGCGGGGTATAGTCGATCTGCACCGAGGCGAAGGCCAGGCTCACGCTCTCAGTTGGCGTATCGTCGCCGCCGCTGGAGCCCGACCACTGGATGCTTTCCACCAGCACGTTCTTAAACTCGTACTTCAGAAACTTGATCGGATTCTTCGCATCTCCGGACGCCTTTTGGAGCGTCACTGTAGCTGTCGGATAGGTCTTTCCAGAACAACAAGAGGTGAACAGCGACGGGCTGGCCTTGTCCGTCTTCTTCATGAAGTTGAACGAGCTGACGCTCACCTTGCCCGCCGTCAAACCCGTGCCGTGTCCGACGGTGGTTGGGTTAGTGGCGCCCCAACTGAAGCTGTAGATTTCTATTTCTTTCTCATGACCCTCGCGAATCGACTCACCGTCGACTCCGGGGATCTTGATAAACGCATCAAATGCCATCCTGATCTCTCCTGGGTTCCTCTTTGGTACTGCCTGACAACAAAAACCTGCGCCCCCGCTCCCTCCGGCGCAGCCCTGTCTGCGCTGCCGCCGGAAAGAGCGGTCTCAAAATTAAAAATCCTATTTCGCCGGCGGCGGCAAATCCGCTACCAGCCGCATCGAAATCGTCAGCTCGTCGAGCTGGAAATGCGGGCGCAAAAACGCCACCGCCCGATAGCATCCGGGCTTGCCCGGTATTTCGGAAACTTCCACCCGCGCTTCCTTCAGCGGACGCTGCGCCTTAACGTTGAAGGGCGCATCGTCGTTGGACACCACGTATTGCATAATCCACCGGTTCAGGAAGTTTTGCGCTTCGCTTTGCGACATGTAGCCGCCGATCTTGTCGCGCATCATCGCCTTCAGATAGTGCGCAAAGCGCGACACCGCCAGAATGTACGGCAACTGCGCCGAAATTCTGGCGTTGGCCGTCGCCGCCGGCTGATCGTACACCTTCGGCTTCTGGGCGGATTGAACGCTGAAGAAGGCTGCGTAGTCCGTGCCCTTGCAGTGCACCAGCGGCACGAAGCCCAGATCGGCCAGTTCCTTCTCCCGGCGGTCCGTGATGGGCGTTTCGGTCGGACACTTCATCGCCACGTCGCCTTCGTCCGTCTTGAAATTGTGCACCGGCAGGCCTTCCACCAGTCCGCCGCTCTCCACGCCCCGGATGCACGCGCACCAGCCGTACATCGCGAAAGCGTTGGTCAGCCGCGCTGCCAGCGCCCAGGCGGCGTTGCCCCACAAATACTTGCTGTGATCCGTGCCGTCTACGCCTTCTTCATAGTTGAATTCTTCCACCGGCACGCCGTCCTTGCCGTATGGAAGTCGCATCAGAATGTGCGGAACCGTCAAGGCCACATAGCGCGAATCTTCGCTCTGGCGGAACGACTTCCAGCGCGCATATTCACTCGTATCGAACACCTTGGCGAGATCGCGCGGCTGATCGAGCTGCGTGAAGCTCTCCAGGTTGAACATGTCGGCCGACGCCGCCGTCAGAAACGGCGCGTGCGCCGCCGCCGCCACCTGCGAAACTTTCTCCAGCAGCTCGATATCCTGCCCGGACTTGCCGAACTCATAGTCGCCCACCAGCGCCCCGAACGGCGCGCCGCCGAACATCCCGAACTCTTCCTCGTACACCTTCTTCCACAACGCGCTCTGATCAAACTCCGGCGCGCGCTGTAAATCCCGCAGAAGCTCCTTCTTTGAGACGTTCAAAACCTTGATCTTCAGACCCGTGCCCGTCTCGCTGTTGTTCACCAGATATTTCAGGCCGCGCCAGGACGCTTCGAGCCTCTGCAGCTCCGGCGCGTGCATGATCTCGTTCAACTGCAGCGACAGCAGGTGATCGATTTGCGCAATGCGCGCATTGATCATCGCATCCGCGTCCCGCGCAACCGTGATCGACCCTTCGAGAACCTGCTGCACGAACTGCTTCACCAGATCCTTCCCGCGCTCCCGCGCGGCCGGATCCTTCCCAAACCGGCCTTCGTCGACAATCTGGTCGAGCAGGCTCTTCTCCAGCGCCGCCCCGGCGGCGGCCGACGACGGCTGTTGTACGTTTTGCGCCTCAGCCATTGCTTCCCTCCATCTCGGACTTCAGCCTTTTCAGCTTGTCCTCGTTCGAGGCCGTTTCTCTCAAAATTTCGTCCAGCTTCTCGTTGCCTTGCAGCGTGCCCCGCAGATCCGCCAGCTTGGCGCGCAGCTCGAGCAGCTCCCGCAACGGCTTCACCTGTCGCGCGATGTTCTCCGGCGCGAAATCGTCCAGACTCCGAAAGCGCAGGTCGACGCCCAGCTTCCCGGGCTCCGGATCGTCCGTCAATTTGTTCTCCACCGTGAACGACAGGTGCGGCTTCATGCTGGCAAGCACGTCATCAAAATTATCCGGCGTAATTTCGACGAATTTTCGGTCTTTCAGGCGCGCCAGCGGCTCTTCGGGCTGGCCCGTGAAATCGCCGAGCACGCCCATCACAAAGGGCAGCTCCTTCTTTTCAATTGCGTTGCCGACCTCGACGTCGTAGCTGATGTGAACGCGCGGCGGACGCACGCGCTTCAGTTTCTCGTTAATGCTTTCACGTGCCATGCTAACTCCTGATGATGAAAACATTCCGGAATGCTTCCACGCCGGAATGCACACGTTCACGCGCTGCGCGGGTCCACGCGGAGGAGCGCCCGTTCGCGGCCACTGCTCCGCAAACACAATTCCCCTCACGCCCTACGTGCGCTGATGAATCCCCCTGAGTATATGCAGCGCGCTGGTCTAAGTCAAGATTCAAAATCAAGGGCAAACACCTGAGCCGAAAATCACCGGATATACTGCTTCAAATCTCTCGCCGCCAGCGGAAAATCCGGCAACTCCACGAATCCGTTTCGCGCCAAAAAAAGTACAAATTTCGCGAATTCCTCAACCGAAGCCCCGGCGGGAGCAACCCCCGCCCTCTCCAGCTGCTCCAATATTTCCTTCAAACTGCGTTCGCCCGTCATCTGCTCCAGCGCCAGGGCCGTCCACGGCGGCCCCTTCAGCTCCGCCACAAACGGAACCATCGCGCGGAAGTTGCAATCAGAGTGTTTCCACACCCCGCCCTCCAGCGTCTGCTCCAGCCGCGACTGTACTCCCAACGCCGCCCGCGGCTTCGATTGCGCCACCGCCCGCACTACATCCCCCTCCCGAACCGCCGTTTCCAATCGGAGCAGCCACTCAATGTCTTGCCATCGCGTCTGCGGGCTTAACTGGCGCCGCAGCGTAAGCGGTTCGCCGTTGTCGGACCGGCGGCGGAGAATCACCGAGACGTACGTCATACGCTCGATGCCCAGCCGCTCAATAACCTCCGCTCTCGCCCGGAGATCCTCAAATTCTTCCTTGCGCCTCCTCGCCTCCCGGAAGAAATATTCCAGCGGATCGTTCGAGACAATCACCACCACCACCACGTCGAACTCGCGCTCGCGCGCTCCCAGCATCTGCCGGATCCGCCGCTCGGCCGCTCGTCCGGGCATTTCGTTTACTACCGTAGTGCAGTATAGGCGGCCATCCGTTTCAAGGTAGTTGGCGGCTTCTTCAAAAACCCGCCGCGTGATCAGTTCTCCGTCCTCGCCGCCGTCCCGGTAAATGCATTCTTGCCGTAAAGCCGCCACATAGGGCGGATGGCACGCGATCCGTTGAAATCTCTCCCCCCGCACCGGCTCGTACAAGTCCCCCTGCCGCGCTGCAAACCAAGGCAGATCGTTCAGCCGTCCGTTAAACTCCGCAAAATACGTCGCCCGCGCCGTGATATCCGTCGATACCGAGCGCTTCGCCCCGTTGCGCGCAGCGCACAGCGCCGCTATGCCCGTCCCCCCGCACAGCTCCAGGAACGATCCGCACGGCGTGTCCGGGATCAACGACAGAAACCGGTATGTGTTGGGCGTGATCGCCGGATAGACAACATCCGGCGAAGCCTTCACCTCCGGATTGGTCATCGAGTCCGATATCACCCACAGAGAGCGCACCGGATAGAGCAGCACCGCTCCGCACACTGCCTCCGGCGCCGAGGGATCGCGCCGGAGCAGCTCAAACTTCGACAGCAGATCAATTTCTTCCTGGCGCAGATGCTCGCATACCACCGACTCGCTTACCGGTACGCTGTCCAGAAACAGGCGCGTCAGAACTCCGAGCGCGTCCCTGATCTCCTCGGCTTCCCGCCCCTCCCCAAGCGTCCGGAAATCGTTGATGACGCCGAGCGAATAGCGTTCGCAGATCCCCTCTTCCGTAAACCCCCTGCCGCTCAGGAACTCGCGCAGCGCGCGAAATTCCTCCGGCCCGCGCATCGCCGGCCCCCTCAATGCGCCCTCCATCGCCCCATCAGCGGCGCGGGAGGATCGGCGACGCTCTGAAACCGCGCCACTCGCGCCGTGTCCGTGCCCCGAACGTATACCACCGGCATCAGTCCCGCCGCTTCCAGCGCCTCCGCCGCGCTCGCCGACAACTCGATTTCGGTGCAGGGAACAACCCGCAGCTCCCCGCTGTCCGGCGCCCGATACGTAACCACCGGCAATTTGTCGATATCCCGCGCCTCCCCCGGCTTCAGATTCCATCCTGACCCCTCGAACGCCTGGCCGAGCAGCATCGCGCAGAACGGCGCGGGATTCGCGTACAGCATCAGCCTCGCGTCCGGACCGCCGGCAAACTCCTCGAACCCGAACCGCTCGCAGGGATCCGATTCCGCTCCATAGGGCGCCCGCAGCAAAATGCGCCCCACCGCCAGCCCCAGCCACCGCGCTTCCGGACTCCGCCGGAACACATTCCAGGCGCTTTGCCGGTTCGTGTCGCCGAGCAGCGACGGATCCGCTTCCGCAATGCACGGCGCATTCGCCTCCCGCGCCGCCGATCCAAGCGCCCGCATCAAAGCGCCGTCGCCCGAACCCAATGGAAAATTGCACGCCAGCGCCGCCCAGGTATTTGGCGCCTCCAGCACAATCCGCCGAACAACCTCCGGCTGCGCCCGAATCTCATCCTCGGAAACGTCCACCAGAAACAGCTTTAACTGCGCGCCGACTTCCAGGCGCCGCAGTAATTGAAAAACGGTCCGCCACGCGCATTCCGCCCTCCGAAACGCCGGATCGTGCAAAATGGCGCGCATCGGCTCGGCCGCCCGTTCGTCCACCTGCCGGATCAGCTCCGGCGCGCGGGGATCCTTGCCGGGAGCCACACTTGACTGAGCGGCCCTCCGCACAAACTCATCCAGCGGATCCCGCGCCCGCGCCGGCTTTTCAGCCGCCCCGCCGCCGCCCAGAATCTCATCAAGAAGACTTCCCGCATCCCTGCCTCGCAACGGATCCGGCGCCTCCCCGAGCACCTCCCGCGCGGCTTCCCCAAACGTCGACGGATTGCTCAGCCGGGCTCGCAATTCTCGATACTCGCGAAACTCTGGAAGCTTCTCGTATAACGAATCCGGATGAAAATCATCGAGCGCCGTAATCCGCACCGAAGCGGCGGAGGTCTCAACCCGCACCTCGAATCGCAACATGACCTCCTCGAAATTGTCCGGATCCACAGACACCGGCCTCCGGCTCTCGAGCGGCCCCCGCGGCCCGTGCGCGGCGAAATCGCCGATCAAAGCAATCGGAAACGGTTCCTCGTCAACCGGAAGATTGAAGCGCGCTTCAGCGGCAACTTCGAATCCAATGCGGTCCCTCGGCCACCCCATAACGCTCCTCCCGTAGGCGTCACTTCCAAAACCTCAGCCACCGCCACAACCGGACGCGCCAGCCCACGCCAGTCTCACCGGCCGCCCCGCCTCGGGCCGGCTTCCGCTGCCCAAGAGCCGCTTGCAGAGCCCCCACGAACTCGCCGCAGGAGGTATACCGCTCCGCCGGATTCTTCGCCAGAGCCTTCTGCAAGACAGCGTCGGCTTCCGCCGGCAGCTCCGGCTGGAGCGACGTCAGCGGCGGCGCGGGCTCGCTCACAATCTGATACAAAACCGCCGGCGCGAAATCGCCTTCAAACGGCTTGCGCCCGGCAAGCAGCTCATAGGCAATCACCGCCAGCGAAAATTGGTCGCTGCGCCCAGTCACCCCCGACTCGGTGACCTGCTCGGGCGACATGTAGTGCGGCGAACCGAGAATCGAACCCGCCACCGTCAGTTGCGTCCCTCTGGCGTCCAGCATCTTGGCCGTCCCAAAGTCCGCCACCTTCACCACGCCGTCCCGGGTCGTCATGATATTGGCGGGCTTGATGTCGCGGTGCACAATCCCGCGCCGGTGGGCGTAGTCGAGCGCGTCCGCCGTCTGGCGCATGATGGAGAGCGCGCGCTCGATCGCAATCCGCTCGCCGGAGCGCATGCTCTGCTCCAGCGTCGCTCCCTCCACAAATTCCATTACGAAATACGCGTTCGGACCGTCGTCGGCGTATTCGAGCACCCGCACAATATTGCGATGGGCCAGGATCGAGGCCGATTGCGCTTCCCGGCGCAGCCGCTGCGCCAGCGCCCCCTCGCCCCCGCTCATCGCGGGAATCGTCTTGATCGCCACCGTCGCGTTCGATTCCGGGTCGACGCCCTTATAAACCACCCCGCCGCCGCCGCGGCCTAACTCCGCAACGATTCGATACCGGCCTATACTTTCCATCAACCGGCTCGTCTACTGCGCCGCTTTCGCCACACACCCGATCCTGAAGAAATTGCGGTCGAACACGTCCACTCCTCCCGGAAGATCGCCGATCTCAAGGCGCACCACAATCGGCCTGTTGTTGGAATCGAGCACCGAATCCGGCGTGCTTCTGCCCTGCCGCACCTTGCTCAGCTCGATAATCTTCGACCCCACCGGCCGCGGATCGGCGTCGCCGACCATGCGGAACACGCTCCACAGCCCCTCGTAGGATGCAAACGGCACGCTCGCGCCGGCCTGCACCCGAATCTTGGTTTGCTGCGCCCCCGGCGGGCCCGGCCAGTTGAATTGCTTTGCCTGCCCCTGCGCGCCGCCGCTGACCAGCCGGTCGCCGTCGATTTCGAGCGTCATCGATTGCACGCTCGGGTTCGCCAGCGGCCGCAAGGAATACCGCATGTGCATCTGGCCGCTCGAATCGCCGAACAGTGCGTCCTGGATCTGTTGCAGGCGGTTGACAAACCGCAGATATTCGGGCGTCAGTTGCACATCCGCGTCCGGCGCCGGCGCCCAGATCCGCCCTTGCTTCACCATGGATTTGGAAAGCTGCTGCGCCAGCGCGGAGAATGCGCCTGTACCCGGCGCGAAAATCCCCGCCACTTCATCCGCGCTCGCGTCCACATCGCTTTGAGGATTGAACGGAAATTTCTTCTCAATCCCCGCCAGACGCGCGCAGAACTGGCGGGCTGCGCCGTTCGCCTTATCGCGGCCGGCCTTGCCGGCGTCGGTGATGATAAATTTCATCGATTCGCGGAACGGCGATTCGAGCAGCCGCTTGACATCCTCATCGAATCCCTCTGAGCCGTTGATGTTGAATTTTGCAGAGATCTGCCGCACCTGATCGATTCCGCCGTCGGCGGCCTGCTTGGCGGATTGGTGCAACGCCAGGTTCGGATTGTTCGGACGGTCGGCCGCCAGCGCGTTCATGGCCGTCTGCATCGCCGCCAGCGCGTTCATATAGTTGCGGTTCGGTTCGTCGATCAGTCGGTCCCGGTTCGTAACCGAAACCACCTGCGCCGCCGGCTGAAAGATGCGCGCGATATCGCCGGGGCTCGCCTGCGGCTCGCTCGCCGGCAGCGCGCGTTGCGCAACCGCCGCCGCTTTCTGCACCTTGGACGGCAGGAGCTTGTTCAGCAGGCCCGAGCCGGCGGCCGCCGCCGCAGCCGGCCCCGCGCCGGCCGGCCCCGCCGCAAAACTCGTGTTATCGGCGATCAGAAATAACGCCGCCAGCAGCGGAGAACGGTTGTCCGCTAAAATCTCCAGCTTCTTCGCCGCATCGGCCGCGCTGCGAAACGGCGCCACTGACGTCGCCGACGTGAACTCGCGCCATTTCCGGATGTAGTCGGCGATGTAGCGGTTCTGAAGCTGCGCCTGAATCTGTGCGCCCTCGGCAAGCTGCTTCAGCGCGCCCGTTCCTCCCAGCACGCACGGCTCGCCCAGGCTGGCCTGGTCCGGGTTGCTGATCGCTTTCTCGGCGTAATTCCACCCGTCGCGCGTAAACGCGCCCGGCACCTCCCCCGGACCGCTGAGCGCCTGCTTCCAGTTCGGCGCCAGATCCGCCAGCCGCGCCGCGCTGCGCTGCCGGTTGGTATCCTCCACAATCCCCCGGTACACCCGGTCCACCCCGCCAAACGCCGCCAGATACTGCCGCCCGCGGTCCGTCAGTTCGGAACGCTCTTTGAAGTTGTACGGATTTCTGCGCCGCAGCTCCTCGGCGTAAAATTCAATCTGCCGCAGCGCCAGCGCCTGCCGCTCCGGGTCGATCGCGCGCCCGGCCAGCCACACCTCGGACAACACCGGCGCAAGAAACGACGCCTCCGGCGTGCATTTGCACTCCGTAATCATCCGGTAGGCCTTCACCCGGTCGTAAATCGCGTTGTAGCTGCGGTTCGGATCGGGCGCGCCCGGCAGTGTGGCGAGCGTCGCCGCAATCGAATCGTGCGCGTCCTGGAAAAACCATTGCCGGAACCGCTGGAAATACAGATCGTATACGCTCGGAAGCACTCGGCCCCCGCTGTACAGACCCCACCGCAGCCGCCACGGCGCCCCGCGCCGCTCGTAGTCGAGCAGCGTCGCAAGCTGCTCCCTCAGCGCTTCCATGCCCCGCAACACATCCAGCGGCGGCGTCGCGCGTACGTTGGCCGTAGCCGTGTACGGCGCCTGCGCCGCCTGCTCCACGTGCGAAAGCAGTTCCGCATTGCCCCACCAGGAGCGGATGAACAGCGCCGCAAAAATCGCGCACACGGCGGTCAGTCCGCCGTACAGCGCCCGCCGCGCCAGATCGTGCCGCGGACTGGCGTAGGCCACCCGCACACCCAGAGGATCGCCCAGAATCACGCGATGAAACAGCTCGGAAACAAAGCACCACCGCGGCGCCGTCGTTTCCACCGGGCTCCCAGGCGCTTCGGACGCCAGCCCGATCCGCTTCTGATACTCCGCCACGTCGAACAGCCGCGTCGCTTCACCGAGCGCCGCCCGCTGCGGCTGATCGGCCGAAATCGCCGCCGCGAGCCCCGATACCGTGACCGTGCGCGTGCCCGTAAAGTAGAATCCTCGCAGGATGGGCCCCGGTTGCAGCGGATTCGGCCGGAACACGTCGACCAGAAACTGCACCAGCGTATCCCGCACCCGCTTCAGCTCGCGCGGGAATTCGTAAATCGCGGGCTTCTTCGCCGCGTTCGTTTCCCGCGCCAGCATCGTCAGACGCTTCTCCGCCAGCGAGTAATACAGCGCATTGAACGCCTCGGAAAGCCGCGCCGTCTCCGCCTCGGCAAAAACCTCCCCCGCCGGACGCTGGCTCGGCGCCACGGCCGGAACCGTGCAGCCCAGAATCTGCTGATCTTCCGTCTCCGTCAGACGTCCGAAAAAATCGCTGAAATACGGCGCCGTGTCGCTCTTGGTGAAAACCACGTACACCGGGAAATTGATTCCGAACGATTCCCCTACGATCCGCAGCCGCTCCTGAATGCGCCGGCCGAGATTCCCAATGCGCGACGGGTCCGGCACGCCCAGAAACGGCCCGATGTCGACAAACAGCACAAATCCGCGCAATTGGGGAGGCGTCTTCGCCGGGAACAGCTTCTTCAGCAACCGGCGCGCCGATTTCGCTTGCAGCCGGTCCAGCGCCCCGCGCCAGCGCCCCGCATCCTGGCTGAACAGATTCCCCGAGGGCTCGACAAACAGGCTCTCGCTGGCGTACCAGAAATTCGCCAGCCGCGTCGGCAATACGTTCGCGTCCCGAAAAACCTGACCGGCCAAAAGTTCCGGCTCCAGTCCAGCCTGGAGAAAGGTCGTCGTCTTGCCGGCGCCTTCCGGTCCACCCAGCAGATATAACGGCAGGTTGAAGACCGTGCTGCGGACTCGCCGGCTGGCAAGCGTCGGCGACTGCGCCAGCCGCTTGTTCGCTTCGTTTAATAGCGCCGAAATTCCCTCAAGCTCCGGGTCCGCGCCCCCCCGCGGCGCAGCCGCCGGCGCCGGCTGTGGCTCCCCCGCCGCGTTCTGCGCGGCCGGGGCCGGCTTCGACGCCGCTGTCAGACGCGAAATCAGCGCGTATACGATCAGCACCGTCAACCCCAAGGCCGACAAAACAAATACGACCAGCAGGAAGTTGGCCGGCGAGGCCAGCGCCCCCGCGCCGAACCACACGCCGATCTCGTAAATCAGGAACAACAGGAGACTGATGATCAGTTTTCGCCGGCTCATGAGCGTTCCGCCTGAACCATGCCCGCCCTACTGCAACAGCGCCCTGGCGGCCGCGTCGTGCACCGCAGAGCCCCTCCACAGCAGGTGAATCCAAAACACAACCAGAAGCGCAACCGCCGCCGCGCCCGCTGCGATCGCCGCCTTTCGCAGCGTGACGCTGAGAGCGTCCGGCTTCACTGTCGCCGGCGCTTCCTCCGGCAGCATTCCCCGCGGCGAAAAGTAGCCGGTTTCGCCCCGGATGTGCGCAATGCGGTGGCGGACCCGATCCGCAATCATGTGCAGCTCGGCCTTGTTGTCGCCAATCGCGTACCGCCCCTCGAATCCCAGCAGAAGGCACAAATAATACACCTCGAGCATGTCCGCCACGTCCCGGCTCTCGTTCCGGGCAAGCAGCTTCTCCACGCGCCGGAAAAACATGTCGCCGGCTGTCGCCAGCCCGAAAAGATCCTGCTGGAGCGGTTTTTCCGCCCATTCGTTGCGGCACGGATCGTGCGAGTTCAGAATCACCTCGTCCAGAAACGCAACTACCGCAAAGTCGGTTTCCATCGTATGCTCGGCCGCGTAGTTGCGCTTGATTGCCTCGCGCGACACTTCCGCCAGCGCCTCCTTGGTCCGCCGCCGGAAGGCTTCCGCGTTCGAAATCTGCTGCCGTCCGCCTTGAATGCGCACGATGCCTGTGAACAGCCCTTGATACAGAAGCGCAAGATTCTCTTGCCGGACCGCCGCTGCTGCGGCTGCCTGGTTCATGGTTTAGCTCCAGTTCACACGTATTGCCGGAGCGACCGCGCTACCTTCGAAACTCCCTGTCGGTCAGCTTCGGCGCGCTCTTGACCTCTTCGAAACGCAGTTGCATGCCGTGCTGGGCCTGGTCGGCGAACCGTATCGCCATGCTTCTCGGATACGCCGCGTTGCCAACCTTCACATACTCCCCGTACACCACCTCCAGCCCCGACCCCAGGCCCGACGCCGATTCGTACGTCACCTTCTCCGGCGTCCCGTCCGCGGCCAGCGAAAACCGGAAGCTGTCCGGCTGCCCCACGGCCCGCAGCCCGATCTTGCCCCCGCTGTCCGGATTCGCCGAAACGGCGAGCAGCTTCATGTTCTCCGCCTCGATGCGGCCCACCAGCGCGGCCAGCTGGTAATCGCGATACAGCCGGATCAGCTTCTCCATCTCGAGCGCCACCGGACTGCCCTTCAGTTTGCCGCTGCCGCCCCGTTTGGCGTCGCTCCCCTTCAGCGACACCCACCAGTTCAACCCCGCGCCGCTGATTTCCAGATAGGCCAGGCTCGCCGGCAGCTTCAGCCGCCCCGTGATCTGCCAGTCGGTGCGTTGCCCGCCCGCCGGCCACAACGTCGCATTTCCCGCCGCCGTCAGCGCGGCGACTTCCGCCAGCCCCGCTTTGCCGCCCAGCCGCTCCAGCATCCTCGCAAAGATCGACTTTCCAATCTCCTGCTGCGTCGCGATGGTGGGATTCAAGGTCGCCGAGCTCATCACCCGCGCGCCTGCCTTCACCACCACCGTCGTCTGCTCGGTCTCATAGCCCGCTTTCTTGAAATCGATGACCGCCGGACCCGGCGGCAGATGGCTGATCTCCAAAGCGCCGTTCCGCGTCTGTCCCTTCGCCACGCCGTTGACGAAAATCGCGCACTCGGCCGGAGCGCACTCGACAACCACAGCGCCGCTCGGAGGCGG
>Ga0209581_1001245_pt1 | contig 31758 bp, 21 predicted proteins | sample Coa_R2_FD_187160 | JGI IMG/M metagenome (GOLD analysis project Ga0209581, IMG submission 187160) | Surface soil microbial communities from Centralia Pennsylvania, which are recovering from an underground coalmine fire - Coalmine... | ecosystem: Environmental > Terrestrial > Soil > Unclassified ...
GTGAAACGCGTGGTCGCCGGACTCGGCCTTGACGAAGCGCGCTTTCCGCCGCGCCAGGCCACGTGGCAGATCAACGCGTGGAAGGATGATGGCAAGCGTCCGGATGCCATCGAAGTCGGCGACCATCCGGTGGCGCGCACGTATCTGTCGATTTATCGCGCCTATGAAGAAGCCTGCCGCCGTGCCGGTCTGGTGGATTTCGCCGAACTGCTGCTGCGCGCCTACGAATTGTGGCTGCACCAGCCGGAGGTGCTGGCGCACTACCGTGAGCGTTGGCGGCACCTGCTGATCGACGAGTTCCAGGACACCAACGCGCTGCAATACGCGTGGATCCGCGTGCTGGCCGGCAACAGCGGCACCGTGTTCGCCGTCGGCGACGACGACCAGTCGATCTACGGCTGGCGCGGCGCGCGCGTGGAAAACATGCAGCAATTCCTGCGCGATTTCGCCGGCGCGAAAACCATCCGGCTGGAGCAGAACTATCGTTCCACCGCGAACATCCTCGAAGCCGCCAACGCGATCATCGCGCGCAATCCGTCGCGGCTGGGCAAGCAGTTGTGGACGGCCGGCGACAAAGGCGAAGCCATCGCGCTGTATGCGGCCTACAACGATCAGGACGAGGCACGCTTCGTAATCGAGCGCATCCGCGAGCATATCGAGCGCGGCGGCGCCGCGGACGAGATCGCGGTGCTCTATCGCAGCAACGCGCAATCACGCGCGTTCGAGGAACAATTGCATCAGTACGACATTCCCTACCGCGTCTACGGTGGTCAACGCTATTTCGAGCGCGCCGAAGTCAAGGATGCTCTGAGCTATTTGCGGCTGGCGGCCAACCGACATGACGACGCGGCTTTCGAACGCGCGGTCAACACGCCGCCGCGCGGCATCGGCGAGCGCACGTTGGATCAACTGCGACGCCGCGCGCGCGCGGACAACAGTTCGCTGTGGGATGCGGCGCTGGCGGAACTCGCCGCAAGCGATCTGAGCGTGCGCGCGAAGAATGCGTTGCGCGGATTCATGGTCTTGATCGAGCAGATGGCGCAAGCATTTGGGGGACCAGGGACCAGGGGCCAGGGACCAGAAACCGAACTTGCCGGTCCCCGGTCCCCGGTCCCCGGTCCCGCTCTTTCCTTGTCCGAACAGGTCGAACACGCGATCGCGCATTCCGGCTTGCGCGACTATTACGAACGCGATTCGCGCGGCAACGCCGAATCGCGCGTGGAGAATCTGGACGAACTGGTGAATGTCGCCAGCCGCTTCGAACCGACGCCGGAGGACATCGAAGCGGGCTTGTCGGAACTCGCCGCATTCCTCGCGCACGCCGCATTGGAAGCCGGCGAAGCGCAGGGCGAAATCGGCCAGCCCTGCGTGCAGTTGATGACGCTGCACTCGGCCAAGGGATTGGAATTCCCGATCGTGTTCCTGGTCGGCCTGGAAGAGGGCTTGTTCCCCAGCCAGCGTTCCACCGAAGATGCATCGCGGCTCGAAGAGGAGCGGCGTCTCGCCTACGTGGGCATCACCCGCGCGCGCACGCGCTTGATCCTGACCTACGCCGAATCGCGCCGCATGCACGGCACGGAAATGCTGGCGCGGCCTTCGCGTTTTCTCGCCGAATTGCCGCAACCGCTGCTGGAGGAAGTGCGGCCGCGCGCCAAGATCACGCGTCCGGTTTACGTGCCGCGCGATTGGGGACACAAAACGCTGGTCGAGGAATCGCTGCCGGTGAAACTCGGTCAACGGGTGCGCCACGCGCATTTCGGCGAAGGCGTGGTGGTCAGCGCCGAAGGTGCCGGCGCGCACACGCGCATCCAGGTGAACTTCGCAGACGTCGGGCCGAAGTGGCTGGTGGCGGCGTATGCGAATCTGACGGCGTTGTAGCGTCATCACGCATTAGCGGAATACCCATCCAGCGCCAGCTTCAAGAGGATCTTCATCTCCTCGCGCAATGGCAGCGGCCCGACGACTTCCGCATCAGGCCCGTACTTCATCACGTCCATCAGCAGCTCGCGCGAGTTGGAATACGGCACGCGCAATTCGTAGCGGCCGTCGGGCAGGAACTGTCCTTCCTGCTGCGAATGCCAGTGCTCGTCCGCCACCCAGCGCGCCGCGCGCGCGGAAAAACGGATCGTGGCCCAGGCTTTCGGCGCACCGGCGAAGATGCCGTAGCTGGACGCAAGTACCGCGTCCAGTTCCGCGTTGTCCCGATCTTCCGCCACGATGTCCAGTTGTTCCGGTTCGATGATGCGATCCACCGCGAAACTGCGCAGCGCCTCGCGATCGTGATCCCAGGCATCCAGGTACCAGTTGTCGCGATAGTGCGTCAGCCGCTGTGGCGACACGGTGCGCGTGGTATCGGCATCGGTGGTGCGCGCGCGATAGCGGAACTTCAAGCGGCTGCGCGCCAGCACCGCGCCCGCGACGATGCGGAACACGCGCTGGTCGAGTTTGCGCGAACCGTAAGGAATTACGCGGATGCGTTCGACCGGCAGCGGCGTGCCGTCGGCGTGTTCGGTCAGCAGCCGCTCCATGCGCGCCTTGAACGGCGCCAGCGCCGGCGCCAGCACGCCGGGATCGGACCGGCCGATCAATTCGTTCAAGGCCATCAGCGCGGACAATTCCTCGCTGGTCAGCCACAGCCCCGGCAGCTCGAAGCGATCGGCTTCCTCGCGGTCGTAGGCGAAACCGTGACGATCCGGGTCGCTTTCCACCGGCGCACCCAGCGCATCGCGCAGAAAGGCCACATCGCGATACAGCGTCGCGCGCGAGCAACCCAGTTCGTCCCGCAAACGCTGTTGGCTGACCGGGTGCCGAGAAGCCTTGAAGATGCGGTGCAGGGTGAGGATTCTTTCGTAGCGGTCCATTAGGGAAAGTTTCGGGTGTGTGAACGGACTCCGTTCTACTTACGTCTTGTTGCTTCCACAACCCCCATCAAACCCTTCTGGTTTGATCGCCCCCTTTACTAAAGGGGGCTGAAAAATCATGCAAACTGCGCCGCTCGAGCAACGGATGCGGGAAAGCATGACCGGATGCGAATGCCGCGGCAAGCGTGTATCCGCTTCGGATACCATCATGATCGACGAAATCTTTTCCCTCTCCCGTTTACGGGAGAGGGTGGCGCGAAGCGCCGGGTAAGGGGAATTCCAGCGATCGTCTCGCAAGTATTCCCCTCATCCGCCTTCGGCACCTTCTCCCGCAAGCGGGAGAAGGAAAGAGCAAAAACAGCCATGCCACACAAGAACCTCCAGCTCAATCTCCCGACAGGCGATCAGGTCAAGGAAACGACCTGTTACATGTGCGCGTGCCGGTGTGGCATCCGGGTGCATCTGAAGGACGGCCGCGTCCGCTACATCGACGGCAATCCGAAGCATCCCGTCAACCGCGGCGTGATCTGCGCCAAGGGCTCAAGCGGGATCATGCAGCACTATTCGCCTGCGCGGCTGCGCAAGCCGCTGCTGCGCACAGGCGAACGCGGCGAGCGCAAGTTCAAGGAAATCGAGTGGGACGAAGCGCTCGATCTCGCGACGAAGTGGCTGGCTAGCATCCGCGCACGCAATCCGGACGAACTCGCGTTTTTCACCGGCCGCGATCAGTCACAGGCGCTGACCGGCTGGTGGGCGCAGCAGTTCGGCACGATCAACTACGCCGCGCACGGCGGCTTCTGCTCGGTGAACATGGCCGCGGCCGGCATGTACACCTTCGGCGGTTCGTTCTGGGAATTCGGTGAGCCGGATTGGGAGCACACGAAGTACCTGATGCTGTGGGGCGTGGCCGAGGATCACGATTCCAATCCGATCAAACTCGGTCTGGGAAAACTGAAAGCGCGCGGCGCCAAGATCGTGGTGGTGAATCCGGTACGCTCGGGTTACGGCGCCGTTGCGGATGAATGGATCGCGATCAATCCCGGCACCGACGGCCTGCTGGCCGGCGCGCTGATCCATGAACTGCTGCGCACCGACGCAATCGATTTCGACTATCTGGTGCGCTACACCAACCCGCACCATCTGGTGATCCGCGACGTGGGTGCGGCGGATGACGGATTGATCGCGCGCGATGCGACCGGCAAGCCGCTGTGCGCCGTGCGTGAGGGACGGCTCGTCGATGCCACGCAGGCGGACATCGCGCCGCTGATCGCCGGCGAGTACATCCTGCCCGACGGCCGTCACGCTGTGCCGTCGTTCCAATTACTGGCCGAACGTTTTCTTGCCGACGAATACAAACCGGAGAATGTCGCGTCATGCTGCGGCGTCGACGCGCCCACGATCCGCCGCCTCGCTGCCGAACTTTCGCGCACCGCATTCGACGAAGCGATCGAGTTGCCGATCGCGTGGACCGACACGCACGATCGCATCCACGAAAAAATGCTCGGCCGCCCGGTGTCGATGCACGCGATGCGCGGCATCAGCGCACACGCGAACGGCTTCCACACCTGCCGCACGATCCATGTGTTGCAGATGCTGCTGGGCGCGATCGACACCCCCGGCAGTTTCCGCTACCAGCCGCCGTATCCGAAATCCACGCCGCCCGCCAACAAGCCTGCGACCGCGCGCAAGCCGGACGGCACGCTCAACGGCAATCCGCTGGGCTATCCGGCATCGCCGGAAGATTTGCTGGTCGATGAACACGGCAAGCCGCGCCGCATCGATCACGCGTTCTCGTGGAGCTATCCGTTGGCCGCGCACGGCATGTTGCAATCAGTCATTCGCAATGCCGTCGCGGGCGATCCGTATCGCATCGACACCTTGTTCCTGTTCATGGCCAACATGAGCTGGAACTCGGCGATGGACACCGCGCACACGCGCAAGCTGCTGTGCGAGCGGAATGCGAATGGCGAATACAAGATTCCGCACATCATCTACGCGGACGCTTACGATTCGGAAACCGTGGCCTTCGCCGACTTGGTGCTGCCGGATACGACATATCTCGAGCGTTACGACTGCATCAGCCTGCTGGATCGTCCGATCAGCGATGCCGATGCGGCGGCGGATGCGATCCGCGTGCCGGTCACGCAGCCTGACCGTGACGTGCGGCCGTTCCAGGACGTGCTGCTGGACTTGGGCGCGCGTTTGAAATTGCCGAACCTGGTCGACGAGAGTGGCAATGCGAAATACCGCGATTACGCCGACTACATCGTGCGCCACGAACGCGCGCCCGGCGTAGGCTTGCTGGCCGGCTGGCGCGGCGCGGATGGGTCGCAGGAAGGCAAGGGCGCGCCGAATCCGGATCAATTGCAACGCTACCGCGAGCACGGCTGTCATTTCGAAGCACGCGTCCCGCAAAGCGGAGCGTACTACCGTTTTGCCAATCGCGATTACCTGCAGTGGGCGCAAACCATGGGCTTCGTCGGTTCGACCGAGCCGATCACGCTGCAACTGTATTGTGAAACGCTGCAACGCTTTCGTCTTGCGGCGCAGGGACATGGCGCGGTGCAGCCGCCGGAACGCGAGCGGGCGCGCGTGGAGAGGTTCTTCGATCCGATTCCGATGTGGTACGAAACGACCGTACAAACACCATCCCCACCCACGTTGCTAGGCTCGGACGTCCCCGGATCAAGTTCGGGGCAGGCTCTGTCCTCGCCAAGCAACCCGGCCCTTCGCTCCTGCTCCGGGCGCTCGTCGGCGCGCGAATCTGCGGTTCGCAATCGCGCCGATTCGCCCCTTGAAGGGGAGGGCTTCAACTTGCACGCCATCACCCAGCGTCCAATGTTCATGTACCACTCCTGGGGTTCGCAGAACCGCTGGTTGCGGCAGATCGCCGCGCGCAATTTCCTGTACGCGCATCCGCGCACGCTCGCCGAGCACGGCATCGACGACGGCGATTGGGCATGGATCGCGTCGCCGCGCGGACGCATCCGCGTACAGGTGCGCGCACACGCGGCGACCGCGGCGGGCACGGTCTGGACCTGGAACGCGATCGGCAAGAAGCGTGGCGCGTGGAAACTGGGACAGCAGGCACCGGAATTCGTGGATGGCTTTCTTTTGAACGATCTGATCGGCGAACGCGACGCGCGCGGCGAATACAGCAATGCCGATCCGGTCACCGGCCAGGCCGCCTGGTTCGACCTGCGGGTACGGCTGGAGCGCGATCCGCGGCCGCAAGAACCCGGGCACCGGATCGAGTTGCGCGAATCGCAGCGGCACGGCCAGAATGTCGGAAACGGTGCTTGACCTCGCCGGTTCCGGATCGGCAAGGGTTTTGCGCGCATGTCGTTTCACCGGGGAAGGCGATCACATGGGCAAGGGCGGGCGCTCGATCTGCGTGTTGCGCGCAGGAGACTTTGAATGACCTGGCAGGCGTGGGCCACCGCCGCGATCATCGTTTTCGCGGTCGGATTGTTCGCCAGCGAGAAAGTGCGCATCGACATCGTTGCGCTGATTTCGCTCGCCCTGCTGATGGTGCTGCGGATCGTCACGCCGGAAGAAGCGCTGTCCGGCTTCAGCAACGAGGCCACCGTAACTGTGGCGGCGATGTTCGCGCTGTCGATGGGCATCGAACGTTCCGGCGCGCTGGATCCGCTGATCCGCCTGCTCTCGCGCATCAGGAAACCGTGGCTGCTGACGCTGGGCACGATGCTGGCGATCGCGCCACTGGGCGCCTTCATCAAGAACGTCGCACTGGTGGCGACCTTCGTGCCGCTCGCGCTGCGGGTATGTGCGCGCACCAGCACATCGCCCGCGCGCGTGCTGATGCCGATGGCCTATGCCGCGCAGATGGGCGGCGTCTGCACGCTGATCGGCACCTCGTCCAACCTGCTGACCGACACGCTGGCGCAGAAACACGGACTGGCACCGCTGGGCGTGTTCGAATTCACCAAGCTGGGCGTGCTGCTGGCGATCGCCGGGATCACCTATTTGATGGTGATCGGCCGCTGGCTGCTGCCGCGGCACATCGATGCCGAAGCGCCGGACGTGATGCAGGTCGGCAAGTACGTCACCGAGCTGAAGGTGATGTCCGAATCCGATCTGGTCGGGCAGACCATCGCCGAGGCGAAGCTCGGCGAAAAGCACGGCGTATATCCGCTGGAGCTGTTGCGCGGCGAGGAGCACGTGTGGTCGCCGCGCACGCAGAAGCTGCAGATCGGCGATGTGCTGCTGATGCGCGGCGACTGGGAGGCTCTGGAGGAATTCCGCAAGCAAAGCAAGCTGGAGATCGACCCGGAGTTCAAGCACAGCCGCGACGACGGCCGTGCGCGCGTGCTGCTGGAAGTGATGGTGACGCCGGCCAGTCCGCTGGAAGGACGCACGCTGCGGGAGATCGATCTGCAACTGCGCTACGACGCCACCGTGCTGGCGATCCATCGCCGCGGACGCGTGCTGCGCGAGAAGATGAGCCGCATCGCGCTCGAAACCGGCGACGTGCTGATGCTGCTGGTGCCGGAAACAGCCATCAGCAAAGTGCGCACCGACGACCGCTTCATCGTCCTCAATGAGCGCACCGACGCGCGCCGCCCGGCCTACAAGGCCATCGTCGCGGTGGCGATCATGCTGGCGGTGGTGATCGTCTCGGGCCTGCGCTGGCTGCCGATCCCGATCGCGGCGATCTGCGGCGTGGTCGCCATGGCGCTGACGCGCTGTTTCGGGCGCAAAGACGTGTACGAAGCGATGGACTGGAAGATCATCATCCTGCTGGGCGCGATCCTGCCGCTGGGGATCGCGATCGAGAAAACCGGGTTGTCGAAGTACGTGGTCGAAGGCGGCATGTCGATGGTCGGCAGCCACGGGCCGCTGGCCGCCCTGCTGATGGTGTATCTGCTGACCGCGCTGCTGACAGAGCTGATGGGCCACAATCCTTCGGTGGTGCTGATGATCGGCATCGCCATCAGCATCGCGCACGTGATGCACGTGGATCCGCATCCGTTCGTGGTGGCGGTCGCGTTCGCCGCGGCGACTTCGTTCGCGACGCCGGTGGGCTATCCGACCAACACGATGGTCTATTACGCGGGCGGCTACCGCTTCACGGACTTCATGAAAGTGGGGATCCCGCTGATCGGGTTATTCTGCGCGTTGTCGATGATCCTGATCCCAAAGTTCTGGCCGTTTTGAAGTCATTCTCATTGAAGAAGCACTTCCCCTTTAGCATCACGGACTCTGTGTTGCCCCCACAACCCCCATCCTGCGCCTGCGGCGCAGGATCGCCCCCCTTGACTCCAGGGGGCTGTTTAAAGTCCGCATGACCGCGCTCCCCGCACCCTCGAAAAAGAAACTCGGCCTGGTGATCGATCTGGATACCTGCGTGGGCTGTCACGCCTGCGCGGTGGCGTGCAAGGAATGGAATGACGGCGGCCAGTTCGGACCGCTGCCGGACAGCAAACCGTATGGCGCGGAACCGAACGGCGTGTGGTTCAACCGGGTGCATACGTATGAAATCGAAGCGGGAGGAGTGATGAGTGAGGCGGGAGGAGAATTCTGCTCAGACTCCAACGGAACGCCTCCCGCCTCCCGCCTTCCGCCTCCCGTTCAAATGGTCCACTTCCCCCGCTCATGCCTTCACTGCGAAACGCCGGACTGCGTGACGGTGTGCCCCACCGGCGCGAGCTACAAACGCGCGGAAGACGGCATCGTGCTGGTGGACGCGGACAAGTGCATCGGCTGCCAGTTGTGCGCGTGGGCCTGTCCCTACGGCGCGCGTGAGATTTCGCTGGAACGCCCGCACAATCAGGCCGATGGCCGCCCGGACAAGCGCGGCACCATGCAGAAGTGCACTCTGTGCGTGGACCGCATCTACAACGAGACGCTGGATGAGTCGGATCGCCAACCGGCCTGCGTGATGGCCTGTCCCACGCGCGCGCGGCATTTCGGCGATCTGGGTGATCCGGAATCGGAGATCTCGCAACTGGTGGCGCGACGCGACGGTTATGCGCTGATGCCGGAATTCGGCTATGGACCGGTCAACAAGTATCTGCCGCCGCGGCCGCGGCGTGACGGTTCGCACATGACCGCACAAACCGTACCGGAAGAAACTGTGGATCCCGCGCAACTGCCGCCGTTGCTGCGGTGGATGGACCGCGTGCTTTCGCGATGAACGTAATCGGGAACGTGCGAATTTGAAACCTGCGCTCTCGGTCATCTTCTTCACCGTGCTCTCCGGCGCGGGCTTCGGATTGTGGGCGCTGCTGGGAGGCGCGCTCGCGATCGGCGTCTATCCGTCCGGGCGCGGCAACGTGCTGGCGCCGCTCGCGATCGGTTTCGTGTTCGGCAGCGTGGGATTGTTGTCCTCGACATTGCATCTCGGTCGGCCGGCGCGCGCGTGGCGCGCGTTCTCGCAATGGGATTCCTCGTGGCTGTCGCGCGAAGGCCTGGCATCCATCGCGACTTACTTGCCGATGCTCGCGGTTGCCGGATTGGCGCGCGGCGACCACCGATTCATCCCGACCCGCATCGCCGGTGCCTTACTTTGCGTGTGCGCGCTGACCACGTTGTTCTGCACCGCTCGCATCTACACCTCGCTGAAACCGATCGCCGCCTGGCGCGACGCGCGCGTGCTGCCGTCGTATCTGCTGTTCGGCATGTGGTCGGGCGGTTTGTGGCTGTGGGCGTATCTCGCGTTCAATCCCGGAATTCTGGCTGGGCCGTTCGCGCTGGCGTTGTTGGCGCTCGCGTTGATCGCATCCGGATTGAAGTTAGCGTACTGGAAACGCATCGATGCCTTGCGCACCCCCGATGCGGGACACGCGACCGGCCTGGAGCGTCTCGGCGCCGTTCGCGCGTTCGAAGCGCCGAGCACGGAAGAGACTTACCTCACGCGCGAGATGGCTTTCGTGCTGGCGCGCAAGCACGCGCGCAGGTTGCGCGGCATCGCGCTGTGTTTGTTCTTCATCGTGCCGTCGCTGCTGCTGATCGCGGCACTGCTCTGGCCGGTGGCACAACAAGCTTGCGCGACCGCCGCGGCGGTGCTGTGCATCGCCGGTTTGTTCGTGGAACGCTGGTTGTTCTTCGCGCAGGCGAGACACGTCGTATCGGCATATTTTTGATTGTTTGCGCGAGGAGTGTGTTCGAAGCGTGCTGTTCTTTGAAAGTGCGGACATGGATGTCCGCTTTTGGAGTCGCAAAGCAGAAACGGTTGAAGTACCGACTCGGGCGATCGAATCAGCGATCAAGGACGATCGCAAAGAGCATGCGCGAACTTTCGCGCCATCCTCCTGTCGAAACATTTTCGTGACAAGAACAAGGAGGAGGCCCGATGCCACGCATCCGCCACACACTCGTTATCGCACTGGCCACGTTGAGCCTGCCCTTGCTGGCGCAGGCGGCCGACAACGACACGCAGAATTCCGACTCGTCTTCGCAGGCGTGGTCGGGCAGTGGTGAACTCGGTTTCGCCGCTGCGCGCGGCAACACGCATTCGGAAAATCTGGACGCCAAGCTGAAGCTCGGCTACCAGGACGATACCTGGAAGGACGATTTCTTCCTGAGCGCGTTGCGCTCCAAGGGCGAGGTGAAAACGCCGATCGTGGTGGACGGCGTCACCACCGGCTATGCGACCAGCTACGACACCACCGCCAATCGCCTGGAAGCCGGGGCATCCAGCGGCTACAAATTCAACCCGCGCAGTTACGTGGTGGGCGCGCTGCGTTACGACCACGACGACTTCGCCGCCAACCGTTGGGAACAAGTCGCCTCGCTCGGCTTCGGCTACATCGCGCTGAAGGACGCGCGCAACGAGTTGTCCTTCGAAGTCGGCCCCGGCTACAAACGCTACCGTCCGCAGGATTACACCGTGGTGGACGAGAGCACCACGCCACCGACGGTGACACAGGTGCATCCGGATTCCAAGGACGAAGCGATCGGCCGCGGCCTTGTGAACTACAAGCGACGCCTGACCGACAACACCAGTTTCGAGGACACGCTGCTGGCCGAAGCCGGCGCGCAGAACAAGTTCTACCAGAACGATGCGGCGCTGGCGGTCAGCATGACAAAGGCGCTGGCGCTGAAGGTCGGTTACCAGACGCGCTACAACAGCAACATCACGCCGGGCACGCAGCACTCGGATCAGTTGCTCACGACCAATCTGGTGTACAACTTTGCGGGGAAATGAAACCCGGACTCGGGACCCGAGACTGGGAAAGCATGAAAAATCGTCATTCCGGGCTGCGGCGCGCGCAGCGCGTCGCAGAACCCGGAATCCAGTTGCTCATTGAGAACCAAGAGCTGGATTCCGGCTTTCGCCGGAATGACGAAGATTTTCGGTGGTGCGGATGCGGCTCACCACTTCGCCAACATCGCCTCGCCGCCCTGCTCGCGCAGCAAGCGCGCGACTTCGCCGCCGAGTTTCAGCGGGTCTTCGCCGCGCGCGTCCGCGCGCAGCACTCGGCCGTCGCGCGCATCGCCCAGCAATCCGTACAAATGCAACTCACCGCCGTCGATTTCGCACCATGCGCCCAGCGGCAGCGTGCAGTCGCCGCCCAGTGCGGCATTGAGCGCGCGTTCGGCCGTAGTGGTGCGGCGCGCGTCGGCATCGTCCAGCGTGGAAATGAATTTGGCGACGCGCGCATCGTCCGCGCGCGTTTCCACCGCGATCGCACCCTGCCCCGGCGCGGGCAACCAGCCTGGTGGTGCCAGGCGTGCGCGGATGCGCTGCGGCAAACCGAGCCGCTGCAAGCCCGCCGCAGCCAGCACGATCGCTGCGTAGTGACCCGCATCCAGTTTCGACAATCGCGTGCCGACGTTGCCGCGCAAGTCGGCGATCTCCAGATCGGAACGCGCCGCGCGCACCTGCGCGGCGCGGCGCAACGACGAAGTGCCTACGCGCGCGCCGCGTGGTAAATCTTCAAGCGATGCGAACTCGTTGCTGACGAAAGCATCGGCGGCGTCGCCGCGCTCCAGCACCGCGCCGATCGCGAAGCCCCGCTCCAATGCAGCCGGCATGTCCTTCAGCGAATGCACCGCGATGTCCGCTTCGTCGCTCGCCAGAGCGATTTCCAGTTCTTTCAGGAACAGGCCTTTGCCGCCGATCTCGTTGAGCGAGCGATCCAGCACCTCGTCGCCGCGCGTGGACAGCGGCACCAGTTCCACCTGCAGCTCCGGATGCGCCGCGCGCAGGCGCGCAGCGACGTGCTCGGCCTGCCACAGTGCCAACGGACTTTTGCGGGTGGCGATGCGGAGAAGCATATGAGCGGTGAGCGGTGAGCGGTGAGCGGTGAGCGGTGAGCGGTGAAGCATCGCACGTTTCAACCCACTACTCACAACTCGCTACTCCCCCTTCAACCACTTGCGTACCGCCGGCAGATTGCGGCGGCTGATTTCCGGCGTGTCGGGCGTTCCCGCTATCAGCGCCAGCATCTCGCCCTGTGCGTCGCGTTTCATGCCCAGCAGGCGTGCCGCGTTAACCAGGCAGTTGCGATGGATGCGCACGAAGCGTTGTGGGAACGCGGTTTCGATGCTCTTCAGCGAATCCTCGATCAGCACGCTGTCGCCTTCGCGGTGCACCGACACGTATTTTTCGTCGGCGGTGAGATAGAACACCTCTTCCAGCGGGATGCGCAGCACCGTGCCGCGCACGCGCGCGGTCAGGGTTTCACGTGACACCGTGTGCGTGCGTGCGCGCAAGGCTTGTGCGCGCGCCAGCGCTTCGCGCAATCGTTCGATGCGCACCGGTTTCAGCAGGTAGTCCGCCGCGCGCAATTCGTAGGCACTCAACGCGTGCGCGTCGTAAGCGGTGCAGAACACCAGTTGCGGCGGCTGCGGCAACGATTGCAGCCGGCGCGCCAGCGCCAGTCCGTCCATGCCGGGCATGGCGATGTCGGCCAGCAGCACGTCGGGTTTCAGCGCGATGCACGCCGAGAGCGCGGCCTCGCCGTCGGCCACGCTGCCGACCACCTCCGCGCCTTCGCATTCAGAGAGCAAGGCGGAAAGCCGCGTGCGCGCCAGCGGTTCGTCGTCGGCGATCAGGATGCGCATGTCATCCGCTCGCCGGCTGCGGGAGCCGCACGGTCGCGCGGTAGCGGCCGTCCACTATCGCGGTTTCCAGTGCGGCGCGCGCGCCGAAGTGGTAGGCGATGCGGCGCCGCACGTTCTCCTGTGCGTGTCCGTTGCGTTGCACCGGCGCGTCGTCGGGAACGGGGTTTTCGATTTCGAGTTCGATCGCGCCGCCGGCGCGCTTGCCACGGATGCGTACCACGCCGCCTTCGCGCAGCGGCTGGATGCCGTGATACACCGCGTTCTCCACCAGCGGCTGCAACAGCAACGGCGGCACTTCCAGCGCCATCGGCAGATCGCCCAGATCGCGTTCCACGCGCAGCCGTTCTCCCAGACGCAACTGCTCGATGGCGAGATAGCGGTCGGCCAACGCCAGTTCCTCGCCCAGCGTGCTTACGCGTTGATCTTCACCGAGCGCGGCGCGGAACAGCTCGGTGAGATCCTCCACCGTGCGTTCCGCCGCGGCGGGATTCACCCGCACCAGCGCGGCAACCGTGTTCATGCTGTTGAACAGGAAATGCGGGCGGATGCGCGCCTGCAGCGCCTCGAATTGTGCGCGCGCCACCGCCGCCAGCCGCGCGCGCCATTCCGCCAGCACGTAGAAATAGCGCAACAGCGCCGCACCCAACAGCGCGGCCAATGCCGCATCGCCCAGCACGAAACGCGCGAGCGAGGCGGGCGTCAACCCGAAACCGAGGGCGTGATCCAGCCAGCCGATGATCGCACTCGCTGCGGCGACGATCGCAACCAGAGCAACGCACGTGAGCATGTAACCGGTACGCCCGGGCCAATGCGTCAGCAGCGGGGTGAGTTTGCAGAGCATCAACGCGCACAGCAGCGCCAGCCAGACCGCAAACGCACTGGCCATGCTGAAAGCGCGGAAGCTCATGCCGGAGTCGGGCACCAGCGCGGCGATCACGACCACCAGCTCGGCAACCACGATCAACGCGAACACCGCCGCCCAGGTGCAGAACTGCGGCAGCGTCACGGTTTCGCCAGACGACTGGTTTGCGCGCTCGGGCATCGTCCCCTTTCTCCCGCGCGCAGTATGCCGCGTCAGGCAGCGAAGCGCTCCGTGAGCCAGTCTGCAAGATCGTAGATTTCCTGCGGACAAACCTGGTGCGCCATCGGATAAACGTGCCAATCTAGCGGATGGCGGAAGCCGCGCAGCAGCTCGCGAGAGATTTCGCCCAGCCGCAACGGCACCACCGGATCGAAGCTGCCGTGCGCCATGAAGATCGGCAACTGCGCGTTGGCCGAGTGGCGCTCCGCCGCGATGATCTCGGCGATGGGCAGATAGGTGGACAGGGCGACGATGCCGCCCAGACGCCGCGCGTGGCGCAAGCCCGTCGCCAACGCGATCGCGCCGCCCTGCGAAAAACCGGCGAGGATCACGTTCTCCGCGGGTACGCCGCGCTGCGCTTCGCGCGCGATCAGTTGCTCGACCTGCGCGATGGACGCACGCACGCCGGCTTCGTCCTGCCGCTGCGACAGATCGAAACCGGCGATGTCGTACCAGGCGCGCATCAGCAGCCCCGAGTTGACCGTGACAGGTCGCACCGGCGCGTGCGGGAACACGAAACGCAACGGCGGCCAATCCGCGTGCACCAGTTGCGACACGATGGGCGCGAAGTCGTTGCCGTCAGCGCCCAGTCCGTGCAGCACGATGATGCTGTGGGTGGGATTGGGCGCGGTCAGCCGTTCGATGGTTTCGAGCATGGAAAGTGAGCCGTGAGCGGTGAGCCGTGAACCGATAAAGCATCGCATTGTCCTGCGTTTGGCGCATCGATTGACGGCTCACGGCTGACGTTTTACGTGCCGGTGCACGACTTCCGGCCGTTGCGGCGCAGGTGCGGGCCGATATCCTGCGCCTTTTGCTCCGGAGCTTCCCATGCGTCCCATCGCCCTCGCCGGCCTGTCCGCCGCGCTGGTCTTCGCCTCGGCAAACGCCGCGCCGCAATCCGCATCCGCTTCCGCCGGCATGGAATCCGGACCGCTGACGCTGGCGCAGATCATGGCCGACCCGGATTGGATCGGCCCGCCGGTGGAAAACGCCTACTGGAGCGTCGATGGCCGCAGCGTCTACTTCAAGCTCAAGCGCAAGGGTTCGGAACTGCACGATCTCTATCGCGTGGACGCGTCCGGCGGCGCCCCGGTGAAGCTCGACGATGCGCAACTGGCCGATGCCGACGGCGTGGCCGTTTTCGATCGCGCGCACGATCGTGCCGCGTTCCTGCGCCACGGCGATGTATTCGTGCGCGATCTGCCCGGCGGCACGACGCGCCAGATCACGCGCAGCGACGCGTCGCGCGGCGAGCTGCAATTCTCGCCGGACGGGCGCCTGCTGAGCTGGCACGAGGGCGACGACTGGATGGTCTGCGGTCTCGCGACCGGCACCACCGGACCGGCCGCCACGCTGAAGGCGGAGAAGGATCCCGATGCCAAGAAGCCCGACCAGCTCGAGCGCCTGCAGTTGCATCTGTTTTCCACGCTGCGCGAGATCAAGGCCGACAAGGACGCGCAGAAGGCACGCGAGCGCGCGCTCGACGAGGAAGACGCCTCGCGCGCGGCGGCGCCTTTCTATCTCGGCGACGACATCAAGATCGACGGCAGCTCGCTTTCGCCGGATGCGCGCTGGATGATCGTGATCACCTCGCCCAAGAGCCACGAGGATGGACGGCAGCCGACCGTCACGCATTACGTCGATGACTCCGGTTATCCGGAAGCGGAAAAGGCGCGCACCTACGTCGGCCGCAATCCGCCGGCGGCGGAATCGCTGGTGCTGCTGGACCTGCGCGCGCACAAGCAATACCCGCTCGCGACCGACGATCTGCCCGGCATCCACGACGATCCGCTGAAGGCATTGCGCGACAAGCGCATTGCGCAATTGAAGAGGGAGGGCCACGACGACGAGGCCAAGGCGATCGAAGCGCCGAAGACGCGCGCCGTGTCGCTCGGCTTCATCGCGGCGGGCGAAGGCGGCAAGCCCGCCGTCGTCTGGAGCGATGATGCCGGCGATGCAGCGGTCGAACTGATCGCCAACGATCACAAGGATCGCTGGATCGCCACGGTGGATTTCAACGATCACAAGCTGGTCACCGAGAACCGCCTGACCGACCCGGCCTGGATCAACTGGACCTTCAATGATCTGGGCTGGCTGCACGGCGGCCGCACGTTGTGGTTCGAATCGGAAGCGTCCGGCTGGGCGCAGCTCTACGTGAAACCGCAGGGCGGCAAGGCTCACGCGCTCACGGGAACCGGTTACGAGGTTTCGATGCCGGTGCTGTCTCCGGACGACAAGTGGTTCTACGTGCTCTCCAACAAGCAGGCGCCCTACGCATACGACATCTACCGCGTGCCCACCGCAGGCGGCGCGATGCAGCAGGTGACGCATTACCAAGGCGTCGCCTGCGCGGAATGCAGTCAACTGTTCACGCTTTCGCCCGACGGCGGCAAACTCGCGGTGCTGCATTCATCGGCTTACATCCCGCCGCAGCTCGCGGTGGTGAACAGCGACGGTTCCAACCCGCACGACCTCACCGACACCCGCACGCCGCAATACAAGGCGATGCACTGGATCGAACCGCAATTCGTGCGGGTGCCGAGCAGCCACGGCCATTTCGGCATCTGGGCGAAGTATTACGAATCCGCGAATTACGATGCATCGCATCCGCATCCCGCCGTGCTGTTCGTGCACGGTGCGGGTTACCTGCAGGACGTGACCAAGGGCTGGTCGTATTACTTCCGCGAGCAGATGTTCAACAACCTGCTGGTGCAGGAAGGTTATGCGGTGCTCGACATGGATTACCGCGCGAGTGCGGGCTACGGCCGCGACTGGCGCGACGCGATCTACCGGCACATGGGTCATCCGGAGCTGGAAGACCTGCTGGACGGCAAGGCGTGGCTGGTGAAGAACCACGCCGTGGATCCGAAGCGCGTGGGCATTTACGGCGGTTCGTACGGCGGCTTCATGACCGAGATGGCGTTGTTGCGTGCGCCGGGCGAATTCGCCGCGGGTGCGGCGCAGCGGCCGCCTTCCGACTGGACCAGCTACAACGACGACTACACGTCAGACATCCTCAACGATCCGCAGATCGATCCGGAAGCGTACGAGACCAGTTCGCCGATCGAATACGCGGCCGCCCTGCAGGATCCTCTACTGATCAACCACGGCCTGCTCGACAACAACGTGCTGCCGGGTGATTCAATCCGCCTCTATCAGCGCTTCATCGAGCTGCACAAGAACAACTTCTGGATGTCGCTCTACCCGATGGAACGGCACGACTTCAAGCACGCCGACGACTGGTACGACGAGTACCGCCGCATCCACGAGCTGTTTTCGACATATGTGAAGTCCGCCCGGTGAACGCGCTCGCATCGGGGTAAGCAACGCTTAACGCCGACAGGCGTATGTTCAAGGCGAAGTCGGCACTCAAGGAGTGCGCCATGAACATGAAACTGTCGTTGCTCGCCGCCAGCCTGGTTGCGCTGGGCGGCTGCGTCGCGCCGGGATACTACGTACAACCCGACGGCTACTACAGCGACGGTTATTATTACGATGAAGGCGGCTACGACTCCGCTTACTACGACGGCTGCTGCTATTCGGGCAGCGTCAGCATCGGTTTCGGTTATGGCTACGGATATCCCGGCTATTACGGCTATCCCTACGATTATTACGGCGGCTATTACTACTACGACCGCTATCATCACCATCATGGCGATTGGGACGGCCATCATGGCGATGATCATTGGAACCACGGCGGCTATGACCATGACGATCACGTTGACCCGGCGGTGGCGCGCTGGCCTGACAAGCAGCCTTGGCGCGTTCCCGATCATCCGCGGGTGCCGCACTGGAACACGATGACGCAGTCCGGCGGACAGATTCCTCAACCGCAGACCGGCTCTCCGCATTTCACGCCGCACTACCACTCGGATTCCGGTGCGAGCGCGCACGAACCGCCGCGGAGCTGGACGCCGCCGCCTCGAACCGACAAGCCGAAGCCGCAGCAATTCTGAAGCGGCGGGATTGCGCAGAAGCCGGGCTGCAAAGCCCGGCCTCGGTTGTTCTTCGCCTCAGGCGCCGAGCTTCAAACCCGCCGCCTGCATCGCCTCGCGGACGTACGCGAACATCTTCGGGTCCATCCCCTGCGCGGCCATGATCTGCGGGTTTTCATCGTAAGCGGATTTCAATTTGCGTGCGATGTTGGCATCCCCGCCGGTGAAGGCGTTGACCAGCGCGTGCCAGCGGCGGCCCATTTCCAGCACTTCCGGATCGCTCGCGGGTTTGCCGGCTTCCATCGCCGCGCGTACCTGCGCGATCAATCGTGGCCATTCCTCCTGCGCCTGCCGCATGCCGGCCTCGCCCAGTTGCTCGGCGCGTTGCCGTATCTGCTCGCGTTCTCCTTCCGTGAAATGCTTGCCCATGATTTCCGCGCGGCGCTTGAACTCGGCGATTTCCGCCTCGCTGAAACGCATGTCCAGTTTCTCGCTCATCTTGATGTTCTCCAGTAGCCGGTCGATGTCGTTGGATGCCGAATCCAGCCCGCGCCACGCGCGTTCGAGCGCGGCGAGCGCGCGCGAACGCGACTGCACCTCACGCCGCAGCGACACGATGCGCGCCTCGACCAGTGCCGCTGCGGAACCTTTGCGTTGCAGCAGCGCGCCGATTTCGGCCAGCGTGAACCCCGCACGTTTCAGCACGGCGATTTCGGACAGCCGCGCCAGCGCTTTCGCGCCGTACAGCCGGTAGCCGCTGGCCGAATGCGCATCGGGTTTCAGCAGACCGCGCGCCTCGTACAGCCGCAGCGCCTTGGCGCTCAGGCCCGTGCGGCGGGCCAGATCGCCGATACGCAACAGCTTCGCGGGAGCGGACGGATTCGACATCGGCGGCGATGCTGCGGCTTGCCCTTGGGGCAAGGTCAAGCGTTCGCGTTCAAACGCGTCCGACCACCGGAATCAGCGCACCCGTGATCGCGCTCGCCTGATCGGAAATCAAGAACAGGATCACATCGGCTAGCTGCTGCGGCTTGATCCACTTGCCGAAATCCGCTTTGGGCATGTCGGCGCGATTGGCCGGTGTGTCGATGGTCGAAGGCAGCACGGCGTTGACGGTGATATCGCGTGTCTTCAGTTCTTCCGCCAGCGCTTCGGTGAAACGCATCACGCCGGATTTCGATGCCGTGTAGGCGCCCACACCGGCGCCGGCTTTCAATGCGGACAGCGCGCCGACGTTGACGATGCGGGCACCCGCGCGCAGGTGCGGCAGCGCCGCTTGGCTCGCCGCGACCGCCGTGCGCAGATTGACGTGATAGAGGAAATCCCAGGTTTCCAGCTTGCCCTCGGCCAGCGTTTCATAGCGAAAGGTGCCGGCGATGTTGACCAGCGCGTCGAGGCCACCGAGCGCGCGCACGGCTTCATCGATCGTCTTTTTTGCCGAAGCAGCATCGGCCAAATCCACGCCGCCGAAGCGGTGCGCATTGCCGAGATCGACACCCGCAGGCGGCGCATCGGCGCGATCGATCGCCGCGACTTGCGCACCGGCTTGCAGGGCCGCCTGCGCGACCGCGCTGCCCAATGCGCCGAATGCGCCGGTGATGATGATGCGTCTGTTCTGGAGTTGCATATGCGTGCTCCCGAAAACGACTCTGCAAGCATATCGCCGGCGCGCAACCGGATGAAATCGGCTCGAGGCTCTGCCGGTCTGCATTCGGAGTAAGCTCGCGCGCAGCAGGGAGACTCGATTCAGATGGCAGACGAGACCGCAACGATGGACGACGCGCAAGGCGGCATCCGCCCGCCGCCGCGCGCGTCGGACCGCGTGCGCGTGATCTACCGCCATCGCCTGCCGGTGCGGATCATGCACTGGATCAACGCGATCTGCTTGCTGGTGCTGCTTGGCAGCGGCTTGCAGATCTTCAACGCGCATCCCGCACTGTACTGGGGCCAGAAATCCACCTTCGACAAGCCGCTGCTGGCAATGGGCGCGCGGCGGGACGCGCACGAGCAATGGCGCGGTGTCACCACGGTCGGTTCGCACACCTTCGACACGACCGGCGTGTTCGGCATCTCCGACACGGGCGGGCGGCAGATGATGCGCGGTTTTCCGTCGTGGATGACCATTCCCGGCCCGCAATGGCTGTCGATGGGCCGGCGCTGGCATTTCTTTTTTGCATGGCTGTTCGTGATCAACGGGTTCTGCTTCGCAGCGTACGCACTGACGGGCAAGCACTTCCGCAAGGACTTGTTGCCGACGAAAACCGACTGGCACGGCATCGGCCGCTCGATCGTCGATCACGCGTTGCTGCGTCATCCGAAAGGCGAAGCCGCGGCGCGCTACAACGTGCTGCAGAAACTCACATATCTGATCGTGATCTTCGGTTTCGGGCCGCTGATCGTGCTGATGGGCCTGGCGATGTCGCCGCGCATGGATTCGGTGCTGGGCTGGCTGGTGGATCTGGTCGGCGGCCGGCAATCCGCGCGCACGATCCATTTCATCCTGGCATGGGCGTTCGTCGCGTTTTTCATCATTCACATCTTCGAAGTGCTGGTGAGCGGCGCCGGCAACGAATTGCGCTCGATTGTCACCGGCCGCTTCGCGATCCACGAAGAGAACAACGATGAGCAGTGATCGCCGCCGCTTCCTGCGCAATGCACTGACCATCGCAGGCGTGGGTCTGCTGGCCGGCTGCGACCGCTTGTCGCAAACCGAGTGGGTGCCGGATGTGCTCGGCAAGGCCGAAACCCTCTCGCATGCGGTGCAGCGCGCGCTGACGCGCAATGCGCTGGCGCGCGAATACAACGAGGCCGATATCTCGCCGGTGTTCCGCGCCAACGGCAGCACCAATCCGCAGACGCCGGAATATCTGTCTCTGGCGAAGAATGACTTTCGCGATTACAGGTTGACGGTGGGCGGATTGGTCGCGCATCCGTTGTCGTTCTCATTGGAACAATTGCGCGCCCTGCCCCCGCGCACGCAGATCACGCGCCACGACTGCGTGGAAGGCTGGAGCGTGATCGGCAAATGGAAAGGCGTGCAGTTGTCGCGCGTGCTGGAACTCGCAAAGCCGCGCGGCAACGCGCGTTACGTGGTGTTCCGTTGCTTCGACCGCATGGACGACGGCGGGCTGGACGGCGGCACGCCGTATTACGAGAGCATCGGCTTCGACGATGCGTATCACCCGCAAACGCTGCTGGCTTACGAATTGAACGGCAAACCTCTGCCGATCGAAAACGGCGCGCCGTTGCGCGCGCGCATCGAACGCCAACTCGGCTACAAGCAGGCGAAATATATTTCCGCGGTCGAACTTGTCGCTTCGCTCGACGACATCGGCGACGGCAACGGCGGTTATTGGGAAGATCAGGGCTACGAGTGGTACGCGGGGATCTAGTTATATAGCTCTGGACGAGTCCTTCCTGGACTCGCCAGAGCACGCCGAGTCCGGCACAGGTCCAGACTCGGCTTCGCGCTCAAGCACATGAACCAACTGCGTGCTTGAGCGCGGGCAGGCCATCCTCGGCCTGCGAGTCACAAGCGCCTGTTAAATTCGCACGCCCACCAACGCCATCGTCTCACCCAGATTACTGCCGCCGCCGAGCAGGTGCGCATTGGAAATGTGGCGCACCAGCGCGATGAAATGCCCGTGCTGCCAGCCGAGGCTGGTCATGAATTCGAAACGGCTGGACAGCGCATCGGTACGCGTGCTGGTAGCCGCGATCTGCTCGCTGAAGAACAGGCCGTTGCTGCCACCGTAGCGTGCGCCGGCCGCGGCCAGAAAAACGGTGTGATCGAGATTCTCATGGTCCGTGTTCCGCGAATCGATCCCGCCGACGCTCGCGACCGGCTCCCACTGCGCATGGCCGTCGCCGGCCGAGCCGGCGACCTCGGCGAACAAGGCAGGAGTCCAGCGCACTCCCGCGGTGGCGCTGGCACCGCCCAGCAGGTCGAGATCGGCCGCATGCGCCGAACACGCGGCGGCCAGCAACAGGAGGAACATCGCAGACAACGGCTTTCCGCATCGCATTTTTCTTTTCCTTGGGGTACGAAGGGAGCGCCCGAGCTTGCGCAGCGCGCAGTCAAGAAATCGTGAGTGTCGCTTTATCGGTAAATAATTGCCTTGACAACTATTGCTGCGGCTATATAATGCGCGGATGTCATCGAACCAGCCCGCTACCCCGTTCCAGTTGTGCAGCCTGATCGGCCGCATCCGCTCGGAGCTGCACAGCAGCATCGAAACCGAACTGGCGCGCCAGGGCTTCGAACTCGGCTTCAGCCAGTATGTCGCGCTGAAGAAGCTCGGCACCGACGGTCCGATGACCGCCGGCGAGTTGGCGCGCCTGCTGCACCACAATCCCGGCGCGCTGACGCGACTGCTGGACAAGCTGGAACAACAGGATTACGTGCGGCGCGTGCCGGATCCTGCGGATCGCCGCGCGCTGCGTATTGAACTGACGCCCAGCGGCCGCACCTTGTGGAAACGCATCAACGCCTGCGGCGAGCGAGTGGCGCAGCGTGCATTGGAGCGCAGCACCGGGAAGGAGCGCGCGCAATTGCAGACGTTGCTCAACCGCGTGCTCGAAAACCTGCGGCAGCCGGCGTAGCCGGTCACGGACTCGACCCGCGAGACGTCTCACAAGAACAACTCACTCGACGCTCATGCCTATCCACCCGCCAGTGCGCATCCGCGCAACGTTCGCCGCCCTCCTCTCCGCCGCGTCGCTGGCGGGCTGCGCCAGCATGCACGGACTGAAACCGCAGCAGCAGGCGCTGGAAGAATCGTCGTTGTCCGCGCAGCGCAGCCTCGCCGGCGTGCGGCTCGATCCCGCCGCGTGGCCGGCGCAGGATTGGTGGAAGGCGTATCGCGACGAACAGTTGAACGCGCTGGTGGATGAAGCGCTGGCCGGCAATCCGAGTCTCGCCATTGCCGATGCGCGCGCGCGCGAAGCGATCGCGCAAGCCGGCATCGTGGACGCTGCGCGCAAACCATCACTCAGCGCGACGGCCAGCGCCGCCGGCGCGAAAATTCCAACCACGCTGTTGCCGGAACCGTTCGGCGGCCACTTCGGCGTGGCGAAATACGGCATCGCCGATTTCAAATGGGATTTCGACATCTGGGGCGGCAAACGCGCCGCGTGGCAGGCCGCCCTCGGCAACGCGCGCGCGGCGGAAATCGACGCGCGAGCCGCACGGCTGATGCTGTCTGCTGAAGTGGTCGGCGCGTACGCCGCGCTGGCAGATGCCTATGCGCAACGCGATCTTGCGCAAGCCGAATTGCAACGCGCGCAAGCCTTCGGACAACTGACCGCGCAGCGCGTGCGCGCCGGCATCGACAGCAAATTCCAGCAGACGCAGATCGACGCCGAGATCGCGGACGCGCAGGCGCAACTCGCCGCGGCGGAGAACGGTGTGAAGTCTTCCGGCATCGCGCTCGCCGTGTTGCTGGGCCGCGGTCCCGATCGCGCGCTGGACATCGCGCGTCCCCAGCCGCTGCCGGTGAACGCGATCGCCCTGCCTTCCGATCTTCCAGCCGACCTGCTCGGCCACCGACCGGATGTCGTCGCCGCGCGTTGGCAGGTGGAAGCCAGCGCGCAGGACATCAAATCGGCGAAGACCGCGTTCCTGCCCAACATCGACATCACGGCACTGGCGGGTTTGATCGCCGGACCGGGCAAGAACGTGTTCCAGGCCTCGGCTTCGCTGTACAGCGTGGCGCCCGCGATCAGCCTGCCGATTTTCGAAGGCGGCAAGTTGCGCGCGAATCTTTCGCAAAAAGATGCCGCGTACGATCTCGCCGTCGCGCAATACAACCAGACCGTGATCGCTGCGATCAACCAGGTGGCGCAGCGCGTGGATGCATTGCAGACATTGGACGAGCAGCTCGCGCACGAACGCGCCGCGCAGCAAAGCGCGAATCAGGCGTATGAACTCGCGATGCAGCGTTATCGCGGGGGCGTCGGCAATTATCTGGAAGCTTTGACCGTGCGCCAACAACTGATCGGCGCCGAGCAACGCGTGACCGCCTTGCAGACGCAGCGCGCCGGCGCCGCGGTGCAACTGGTTGAAGCGCTGGGCGGCGGATTCGCGCCGCCGGACGATGTTCCTTCATTGAAGCAGGCCGCCGCGCAAGCCAATGGCGACGCGCGCGCAAATGACGACAAGGCAATCAAGCAATGACTTCGCAAGAAAAACCGCCCGTCGATCCCGAGCAGACCGCGCGGGAAGAAAAACAACGCAAGCGCGACACGCGCCGGCGCTGGCTGCTGCGCGGGCTGGTAGTCGTCGTGGTGGTGGTCGGTATCGTGTGGGCGCTGTATCACTTTCTGGTCGGCCGCTGGTACGAGAGCACCGACGACGCCTACGTCAACGGCAACGTGGTGCAGATCACGCCGCAGGTGCCGGGCACGGTGGTTTCGATCGGCGCCGACGACAACGACTTCGTGCGCGAAGGCCAGCCGCTGCTGAAACTCGATCCTTCCAACGCCCAAGTGGCGCTGGATGCGGCAGAGGCCGATCTCGCCGCGACCGTGCGCAAGGTGCGCGGCTTGTACAGCGGCGTGAATTCCTCGCAGGCCGAAGTTGCGGTGCGGCAGGCGGCGGTCGCGCAAGCGCGCGCCGACTACCAGCGCCGCCAGGGCTTGGCGAAAACCGGTGCGATCTCGGCGGAGGAACTCCAGCACGCGCGCGATGCATTGACCGCCGCCGAAAGCGCGCTGTCCGCGGTGCAGGGACAGCTCGCCACCAGCAAGGCGCTGGTCGAGGATACGCAGATTGCCTCGCACCCGGACGTCGCGGCGGCGGCAGCGAAAGTGCGCGAGGCTTATCTGGATCTGCAACGCGACACGCTGGTCGCGCCGGTGTCGGGCCATGTCGCCAAGCGCGCGGCGCAGGTCGGCCAGCGCGTGCAACCGGGCACGCCGCTGATGGCGGTGGTGCCGCTGTCACAGGTGTGGGTGGATGCGAATTTCAAGGAAACGCAATTGCAGCACATGCGCATCGGCCAGCCGGTAACGTTGGGGTCCGATCTCTACGGCGGCGATGTCGAATACCACGGCAAGGTCGAAGGCCTGGGCGTGGGCACCGGCAGCGCGTTCTCGCTGCTGCCCGCGCAGAACGCCACCGGCAACTGGATCAAGATCGTGCAGCGCCTGCCGGTGCGCATCGAACTCGATCCGAACGAATTGCAGAAACATCCGCTGCGCATCGGCCTGTCGATGACGGCGAAGGTGAACCTGCACGACCAGTCGGGTCCGGTGCTGTCGCAGAAGGCGCCGAGCAAACCGGTGTTCAGCACCGATGTCTATGAACGCGGCGCACGCGAGGCCGATGCGTTGATTGCCAAGATCATCGCCGACAACAGCGGCGCGAACGGGAACGTGGCGCAAAGTGGAACCCGGTAGGAGCGAGCGTGCTTGCGACCGTCGCGAAGCGACGTCTTGTCTTCGCGAAGCGCCGTCTTCTGTTGGAACTCTTGGCCATGGACGGCAGTTCCATCGCCTGCACGCAGGCTCCTACACGCAGATGATTTGAATGGCCGCCACGACCGCCACTCCCCAATCCTTCGGCGAATTCCGTCCCGCCAGCCTGCCGCTGGCGACGATCGGCTTGTCGCTCGGCACCTTCATGCAGGTGCTGGATCTCACCATCGCCAACGTGTCGCTGCCGACCATCGCCGGCAATCTCGGCGCCAGCCAGAACCAGTCGGTATGGGTGATCACCTCGTTCACCGTTGCCAACGCGATCGCGCTGCCCCTCACGGGTTTTCTATCGCGCCGTTTCGGCGAAGTGAAAACGTTCGTGTGGGCGACATTGCTCTTCTCGATCGCATCCTTGATGTGCGGTCTATCCACGAGTCTCGGCATGCTGGTGTTGTTCCGCGCGGTACAGGGCGCGATGGCCGGCCCGATGTATCCGCTGACGCAAAGCCTGCTGGTCTCGATCTATCCGCCGCAGAAACGCGGCATGGCGCTCGCGATCCTGGCGATGGTGACGGTCGTGGCGCCGATCGCGGGGCCGGTGCTCGGCGGTTACATCACCGACAATTATTCGTGGGAATGGATTTTCTTCATCAACGTGCCGATCGGCTTCGCAGTCAGCGCGGTGATCGCAGCGCAACTCGGCGCGCGGCCGGAACGCATTGAGCGTCCGCGCATGGATTACGTCGGTCTGGTCACCCTGATCCTGGGCGTAGGCTCGCTGCAGATCCTGCTCGACAAAGGCAACGAACTGGACTGGTTCCAGTCGAATTTCATCGTCACGCTCGCGATCATCGCAGCGATTTCGCTCAGCATCTTCCTGATCTGGGAGCTGACAGACCGCGATCCGATCGTGAACCTGCGCCTGTTCCGGCACCGCAATTTCGCTGCCGGCACGCTGGCGCTGCTGCTCGCGTACGCCGTGTTCTTCGCGATCGCGTTGCTGGTGCCGCTGTGGCTGCAGGAAACGCTGGGCTACACCGCGATCTGGTCGGGCCTTGCCACCGCACCCATCGGCGTGGCGCCGGTGCTGCTGACTTTCTTCGTCGGCAAGTACGGGACGAAGTTCGACTTGCGCTGGCTGGCCTCGTTCGCATTCGTAATGATGGGCCTCACCTGCTTCATGCGCGCCGAGTTCACCACGCAGGTGGATTTCTACCACGTCGCGATGACGCAATTCCTGCAGGGCATCGGCGTGGCGTTCTTCTTCATGCCGATCCTGACGATTCTGCTGTCGGATTTGTCCGGGCGCGAAATCGCTTCGGGCTCGGGCCTTGCGACCTTCCTGCGCTCGCTGGCGGGCAGTTTTTCCGCGTCGATTACGACGTATTTCTGGGAACGCGGCGGCGCGACGCAGCACGCCACGCTCGCCACGCACATCAGTCCGTACAGCCCGCAGACGCAGGCGGCGCTGGCGAACAACGGCGGCGACGTGCAGCAATTCGCCGCCGGCATCAACGGCGCGATTTCGCAGCAGGCCGTGCAGATTTCCTTCAACAACATCTTCTACATCATGGGCTGGATCATCCTCGCCCTGATCGTGGTGATCTGGCTGGCCAAACCGCCGTTCGTGCCGAAGGCGGGGCCTGCGGCGGGTGGCGGGCATTAGTGCGCGATCGTCCGTGATCGCTCTTTCGACCAGCAAATCTCAAATCCAGTCTGCTTCGCTTCGGCAACACCAACAGAGGCCATTCCTGGCCGCACGCCCGCAAGAACCGGTTCCTGACGTTGTGCCCGAGAACTGCAGTTGCCAGAGTGAACCGGTCGTATCGCACCTGATGTGCATACGCGGGGGTCAGGGGACGGGACGGGGGTTCCGAGACGAAATGCATCCATAGCCGCGAGCGCTTGGCGGGCGCTCGGATGGATTGCATCGCGTCCGCGTGGTGTTCCGCCTTTGCCAGTTCAAACAGGTCTGTCGACGCCGGACCGCGTGGGCAAACCGTGATTCCGGCCAGACCGGAACGGCGATGCGCGATGCAACAACCAAACTCCCTTGCGAGACTTTCGCCGCTTGCGCGCGGTGCTTCGCGTCAGACTTTTCGAATCAGCCCGCCTGGCCCTGCCGTGGCGGGTTTTTTCATTTCCGCTGCTCTTCTTCTTTCGAGTCATCAAGCGTGAGGCCCCGAGCATGAACAAGAGAATCTACAGCCTTGTCTGGAACAACGCGCTGAAACAAAACGTCGTGGCGTCGGAGTTGGCGAAGAGCAATAGTCCAGCATCTTCATCTGCCTGCAAGACCTGCCTTCAGGCCTCTCGCCGCATTCAACTTGCCCTGGCTACGTTGTTGGCGCTTGGCGCGTCTCCATTGACCAATGCCGCCGACACGAATCGTGCCGGTGAAGTCGCCCGAATCAACGAAAGTACCGCGACGTATTCACCGCTTTCGAAATATTACACGTACGCGGAAATGGCAGGCGCGCAACTGACGGGTACACCTCCAGGATCGACTTGTGCAGGCATTGCTGGGGAAAATTCAAATTATGGTTCCTTGGCGTGCGGATACAACGCCACTGCCAATGGCGGTTATGCAAGTTCTATCGGGTATGCGGCGAACGCGAGCGGAGCCCGCAGCACGGCTTTGGGTTTCAAGGCTAGTACGTCCTCCACCTCGTGGGGGAATCTTGCCTTGGGAGATCAAGCCTCCGCGTCTGGAAATTACGGTGCAGCTATCGGCTTTCTTTCATCGGCATCAGGAACCTACGCTATAGCCATCGGCTCTCGGTCCCAAGCAGGCACCATCCGCTCCGTAGCCATTGGAGCCGATGCAAGCGCGACTCACCCATACAGCGTCGCCATCGGTTCCCATGCCACCGCGAGCACTCCAGGCGGCATTGCAATCGGCCAGAACGCCACCTTGCAGAATTACGGAGGTATTGCGATCGGTGGTAACGCAACGGGGCGCTATGCCGTTGCTATTGATGGTGGAGCGAGCGGCCTGGTGAGTTTCGCCATAGGCGGCGGCGCATCCGGGAGTTACAGCGTTTCATTGGGAGCAGGTTCCAACGCTTACGGCAACCGCAGCATGTCACTGGGTGCAGATACTTCAGCGCGTGGCAACTACTCAGTCGCATTGGGTTGGGATGCTTCTTCCAACGGAGAGGCGTCGGTGGCATTCGGCTCTCATGCACTGACGATGGCTGACAACGCGGCTGCGATCGGAAATCAAGCCCAAGCCTCCGCCACGGAAGCGTTTGCATTAGGCGCTTATTCGATCGCCTCCGGCCCCGGCGGCACTGCCATCGGCAGTGCCGATGATCTCAACCACAACGGCACCATAGAACCCAACGAGCAAACCACCGCTTCGGGTTCCAATTCCATGGCGCTCGGCGGTGCCGCACAGGCTTCGCAAACCAATACCACCGCGATCGGTGTTGCGGCCATTTCTTCCGGTGCGGGAAGTACCGCAAACGGCTTCGATGCAACCGCTTCAGGACAAAACAGCGCTGCACTCGGTGCGTTGGCGCTGGCCAACCAGACTGGTGCACTCGCTGAAGGTTATCAATCACACGCCACCGGCCTGAAGAGCACCGCGATCGGCGGCGACACCGTCGCCAGCGGCAGCATGAGCACCGCGATCGGCTGGGGTGCGATCGCGACCGCCGCCAACACGGTTTCGTTCGGCAATTCGGCAACCAACACGTACCGCGAGCTGGTCAACATCGCCGACCCGACTGCCGCGCATTCGGCGGTGAATCTGGAGTATTTGCAGAAGAACTATGCGACCAAGGCCGCGTATCAATCGCTCGCGGATGAAATAGATGGACTGCAGGGTTCCAGCACCGCGATGCAGCCGGACGCTGTGTCCACAACTGACTTTTTCAAGGCAAACGGAAAAGCCGACGGCACCGACAACGCGTCCGCGCAGACCTTGGGTGACACGGCTGCCGGGCCTTCCGCCAACGCGAGTGGGGGAAACAGCACCGCGCTAGGCGCGTCTTCCTTGTCGACTGGTTCCAAAAGCGCCGCTATTGGATATCTAGCAAACGCAGCGGCGGACAATGCGATTGCCATGGGACAACTTGCCAATGCGGAAGGGTTCGGGAGCGAAGCCTTGGGGACACTAGCCAGTGCATCGGGAGATTACGCCGCCGCGCTTGGTTCACAGGCAAACGCATCCAGCGATTTCAGCGCTGCCGTCGGTCCCTGGTCGCACGCTTCCGGAGTCCGCAGCATCGCGTTCGGCAGCAGCGCATATGCGGGTGGCTACGAAAGTATTGCGCTGGGCAGTTCCAGTGGCGCCGGAGGCCAGGACGACATTGCTATTGGCCAAAGTGCAAGCGCCGGAGGCACTGGGCTAGGACACAATCTAGCTTTGGGCGCAGGTGCTCGCGCCGGAGATGAAGACACGGGCGGCTTTGGTTCAAACATCGCCATGGGGCAAGCTGCGGAGTCGATCGGCGGTGTCAGCACTGCGTTGGGATATCTCGCCAGCGCACGCGGCCGATATTCGAACGCATTTGGAAAATCCGCATGGGCGTGGGGGGACTACAGCACTGCAATCGGCCTGTCCGCATTCGCAAATGGCAGTCAGTCCATCGCCTTGGGCATGCAATCGGGCGCCAACGGAAGTCAGGCACTTGCATTGGGACATGATGCGGATGCATACGGTAACAGTGCCATCGCGATTGGCGGGTCGCTGGACATAAACGGCGACGGCGGCATCACCACTGGTGAATATGCTTCTGCCAGTGGAGACTTTGCGATTGCGTTGGGCTCGGCTTCCCAAGCCACACGAACGAATGCCACCGCGATCGGCACCCAGGCGCAAGCCACGAACACTGAAGCGTTTGCACTGGGCGCTTATTCGATTGCCTCCGGCCCGGGCAGCACCGCCGTGGGTAGTGCCGATGATCTCAACCACAATGGAACTTTCGAAGCGAACGAAAAAACCACCGCTTCCGGTTCAAACTCCATGGCGCTCGGTGGTGCCGCACAGGCTTCGCAAACCAATACCACCGCGATCGGTGTTACCGCCATTTCTTCCGGTGCGGGAAGTACCGCAAACGGCTTCGATGCAACAGCATCGGGTCAGAACAGCGCCGCACTCGGCGCGTTGACCAAAGCTACGCAAGTCGGTGGATTAGCGGAGGGTTATCAAGCCGATGCATCTGGATTGAAAGCGTCCGCCATTGGCGGCGATACGGTTGCAAGCGGCAGCATGAGCACCGCGATCGGCTGGGGTTCGATCGCGACCGCTGCCAACACGGTTTCGTTCGGCAATTCCGCGACCAACACCTATCGCGAGCTGGTCAACATCGCCGATCCCACCGCCGCGCATTCGGCGGTGAATCTGGAGTATCTGCAGGCGCACTACACAGCCGCTTCGTCGCTGGTGGCAAGCGTATCGCAGTTGCAGCAGGAGATGGATTCGATCCTGGAGGTAAGCGGCACAACGATTATGCAACCAGACGCCAATGAGACCAGTGCGCATCCGGTCGATGCGCACCGAGTTCATCTGCTTGCTGGCCAGACCGATTGCAGCGGAGCGATTGCAACAGGCAACGGCTCCCTGGCCTGCGGAAACGGAGCACAGGTCCTTGGAAATTACAGCTCGGCTTTCGGTTTTTATGGCACCACGGGAGATAGCTTTGGCACAGCAGTAGGTGCGCGCAGCCATGCGGCCTATGGTTCCGTTGCCATTGGATACCAAGCCTCCGCGAGCGGCAATAGTTCCGTCGCGGTGGGTACTCAGGCTTCTGCAGGCGGTGAGATTTCCACCACGCTGGGATTCTATTCGCGCGCACCAGGAAAGGGCTCGGCGGCGCTAGCCTTCTATGCCAGAGCTACGGGCGATTATTCTGCATCCATAGGCGATGGGTCGAGAGCATACGGCGCAAGCTCCAGCGCGTTCGGAGAATCTTCAGCCGCTTTCGGTTTGTATAGCACGGCGCTTGGAAGTTCCGCATATGCAGGCAACAGAAAATCCATAGCCATCGGCTATAAAGCCAGTGCCGGCAATTACAGAACAGGCACCCAAGCCTTCGCACTCGGCTCCAATGCAATCGCTTCTGCCAACAATTCCACCGCTATCGGTGGTGCGATCGATCTCAATGGCAATGGCACGATCGAACCCAACGAACAAACCACCGCTTCTGGCGACTATTCGATTGCATTCGGTTCCGATGCACAGGCTACCCAAACCAACGCTACTGCAATCGGCACTCAGGCGCAGGCGACAAACACCGAAGCCTTTGCACTCGGCGCTTATTCGATCTCCTCCGGCCCGGGCAGCACCGCCGTGGGTAGTGCCGATGATCTCAATCACAATGGCACCGTCGAACCTAACGAGCAAACCACCGCGTCAGGTTCCAACTCCATGGCGCTCGGCGGTGCGGCGCAGGCTTCGCAGACCAATACCACCGCGATCGGCGTT